>MDTE01067167.1_pt1 | contig 22329 bp, 19 predicted proteins | sample 811231 | NCBI WGS metagenome assembly MDTE01 (sample SAMN05326651, study PRJNA326480) | marine metagenome | isolation source: seawater | place: Indian Ocean: Red Sea | collected 2010 | reverse complement strand
CACTTGCACTTGCACTTGCACTTGCACATCCCCAATCCCACGTGTACTTTCCTAAGCTCAGTATAGAGCTTTCAGGATCCAGGCAATGGAATTAGCAGGCAAAGTCGCAGTCATCACCGGCGGCAGTGGCGGTATCGGACGCGCTATGGCAGAGGCTTTCTTAGCTGCTGGTGCACGCGGCATCATGTTGGCAGACATCGATGCTGATTTGGTTGCGTCCACAGCAGCAGAGCTAGGCTGCGATGGTATGGCATGTGATGTGACGGATGAGCCTCAGATCCAGTCGCTCGTGGCAGCCGCAGAGGGGAAGTTTGGTCAGATCGATCTCTTCTGCTCCAACGCAGGTAAAGGTCAGCAGGGTACGCTAACAGATATACTAGACGAAGAATGGCAGGAACAGTGGGACGTCCATGTTATGGCGCATGTCTATGCAGCCAGGGCAGTGCTGCCCGGAATGATAGAACGGGGTGAAGGATACCTATTGAATACGGCCTCAGCTGCAGGGTTGCTGGCAGCGATGAGCGCCGGGGCCTACTCTGTGACCAAGGCGGCCTGCGTCAAGCTGGCTGAGTTCCTAGCGATTACTCATGGCGATGACGGTATTCGTGTTTCTGTGCTCTGCCCGCAGGGCGTTAACACAGCAATGGGTCCCAAAAGTCTTGGCGATGGCCAGACCGATGGCATCCTTGAACCCGAAGAGCTCGCCGCAGTAGTTGTCGATTCGATTCGTGAAGAGCGCTTTCACGTGCTACCACACCCGGAAGTTGAAGAATACGTGCGTCGTAAGGGCAACGATATTGATCGCTGGCTAAACGGTATGCGCCGTTTGCGTAGAATTTCATCGGAAACCAAGAACGCGGATGACACAGAGGACTAGAGTTCCGCGCAATTGGCCGCTTCCGCGTGTAGTATTCGGTATTTTACACAACGTTCGAGAGCGCAATGGAATTTCAATTTACCGACGAACAAGAACAGTTCCGTGAGTTTGTTCGCCGATTCTTCAACAATACGACTCCAACCACAGAAGTGCGGCGTATTATGGAAACCGAAAGCGGTTTCGATGAAGGAATCTGGCACCGACTCGCGAGCGAGCTTTCTCTTACCGGTATAAGCATCCCTGAAGCCTACGGCGGCTCAGGATTTGGCATCGTTGAGCTGGGCATCGCCATGGAAGAGATGGGCCGATGTCTGTATCCCTCGCCGTACCTTGCATCCTGTGTGCTCGCAGCCAAAGCACTTGAGTTCGTCGCAAGCGAAACACAAAGGTCTGAGTTACTGCCGGCAATAGCCGCTGGGGAACAGGTTGCGACTCTGGCCTTTCTTGAGAATGAAGGGGCGCCTGTGGTCACCGATGTTAGTTGCACAGCCACGCAAAGCGGTGACGAGTTCGAACTAACCGGCAACAAACATTTTGTTCTCGATGCAATGGTTGCGGACTATCTACTGGTAACAGCTATGACTGAAAAGGGTCTTTCCTTATTTCAGGTAGACCGCACAGCACCAGGTCTGAACGTCAGGGCACTTAAAGTCATCGACCCGACACGCCGTGTTTCAAAAGTTGACTTAGTCAATACTCCCGGGGTTCTCGTCGGAGCAGAAGGCGCCGCCCAGGAAGGCTTAGAGAGAGCGCTCAATATCGCATTTATCGCGCTTGCGAATGAGTCTGTGGGTGGGGCTCAGCGGCTATTTGAAGACACGTTGGAATACACCAAACTGAGGCGTCAGTTCGGTCGTGCCATCGCATCTTTTCAGGCGATTAAACACCGGATGACGGAATACCTGCTCTCTGTTGAACTCGCCAAATCCGCAGCCTATTACACGGCAGAAGCGGCAGACGTCGGCGAAGAAGATTTAGCGAAACTCGCCAGCATCGCCAAAGCCAGCGCGTCGGAGGCATACCTAAAAGCAGGCGTTGAATCGATACAGTTGCATGGTGGAATCGGTTTTACTTGGGAGAACGATACGCATCTCTGGTTCAAACGCGCCAAGAGTTCCGAGGTTTTTCTCGGTGACCCTGCCTGGCATCGGGCTCGTTTGATCGAGCGTATGGTTAAGGAGCAGGCAGCATGATGAACGAACAATCCGTGCGCCAGGAAGCACGTGCCTGGCTTGAAAAAAACTGGGATCCCAATCTTTCACTGCTTGAGTGGCGAACCAAACTCACAGACACAGGCTGGGGCATGCCGGACTGGCCAGAGGAATGGTACGGCAAAGGCTACCCGCCTCTGCTGGCATCAGCGGTGGAAGAAGAATTTGTACGCTTCGGCGCTGTTGGCGTCGCCAAAGCAGGCATTCGCCTGCTGGCTGGCGCAACCCTGCTGGAACATGGCAGCGAAGCGCAGAAGAAGCAGTTTCTGCAGCGCATCCTCACCGGCGAAGACACCTGGTGTCAGCTGTTCAGTGAACCCGGGAGCGGTTCTGATCTCGCCGGATCAACCACACGGGCAGTCAAAGAAGGTGATCACTGGATTGTTAACGGGCAGAAGGTCTGGACCACCAGTGCACACCACGCCGACTGGGGATTGCTGCTGGCCAGAACCGACTGGGATGCACCCAAGCATAAAGGTCTGACCTATTTCGTGCTTGATATGCATCAGGAAGGTGTCGTGACCAAACAGCTTCGTCAGATGAACCACCACGCCTCGTTCAATGAAGTCTTTATGACCGATGCAATCGTTCAGGCCGACCATCAGGTTGGTGAACTGGGGCAAGGATGGGGTGTTGCATTAACCACACTCGCCCATGAAAGACGACGCGGTGACGGACTGCAACCCATGGCCTCGGCAAGAGATACAGAGATTGATCGCTCCGGCCCCATCTACAAAGAAGAGCGCACCGAGAACGCCGTGATGATGGCGCCTTATGTCTGGTATCCGCAGCGCGCCGGGCGCGTCGATCTTGCGCTACCCAGAGCAATTGAAACCGGTAGCATCGATAACCCTACGGTGGTTCAGGAACTCGCCAAGCTACATATTCTTTCCAGCTGCGCGGAATGGACTGCACGGCGTGCACGCGCAGCGCAACAGGCCGGAAAACCCCAGGGGCCCGAAGGATCCCTGGGCAAGCTGGCGGCAAGTCATGTGGCGCGTGCTGCAGCACGGGTGCATACAGCAATCTCCGGCAGTGACTCCATGTTGATGGACGAGGATAGCCCGCGGGACGGCATTATCGGTGAGATTCTGATCTCTGTGCCGGCCATTTCGATTGCTGGCGGCACCGATGAAATCCAGCGCAACATTATCGCCGAACGGGTGCTTGACATGCCCAAGGAAGCACGATCCGACACAGGTCCATTTAAAGACGTACTGAAGAACTAGACGTCTTAAAGAACTAAAGGTACTCCAATGAACAGGTTCGAAGATAAAAGTGTAGTCGTTACCGGCGCAGCATCAGGCTTCGGCGTTGCTATCGCCAAAAAATTTGCAGCCGAAGGTGCAAGCGTACTGCTGGCCGATATCGATCTTGAGGGCACAGAGAAAGTGTCGTCGGAGCTACCCAGCGCAGTTGCCATCCGGGTCGATGTGGCCAATGAAGAGGACAACATCGCGATGGTGCAGGCAGCGGTCGATAACTTTGGCAAGATTGATGTCATGTGTTGCAACGCGGGCGTTCCTCATCGCGGCGCCTACATGACACGGATGAATGTGGAAGACTTTGACCGCATGTGGGCCATCAACGTGCGCAGTATATTCCTCGCGACAAAATATAGTGTTGAACATATGCCACCTGGTAGCAGCATCATCAGCACCGCCTCCATCGCCGGCAAGCGACCGCGCAAAGGCCTGACGCCCTACAACGCTTCAAAAGGTGCAGTTATTACGCTGACCAAAAGTATGGCGCTGGAACTTGCACCTAACATCAGGGCCAACTGCGTCTGCCCGGTTTCGTCACCAACGGGATTCGACTTAACGTCCACGGGCAAGGAAGAACTGTCAGAAGACATGGAAAAGATGGTGATCGACAGCATCCCTCTGGGGCGCCGAGCCATGCCAGAAGATGTTGCAAACGCCTACGCGTTTCTCGCGTCCGATGAAGCCAGGTTCCTCACCGGCGTCGCGCTGGATATTGATGGTGGAAGGTCGATTTAGCCTCTTACTCCGGCATTACAAACCCGGGAATGACCACCTGCATCGCGAGTTCCGGACGATTTTTTCTAGCCTCAATGTAAGTGGGATTCTGCCAATAGTCGACGAGTGTTTGTACGCTCGGGTGTGCGCGCACGATGACGCCACCCGGAAACGGCCACTCACCTTCCAGCAGACGCAATTCTTCCGCTGAAGCTACTTGCGCAATCAACTGCGGTTTGTAGCCTCGATCTATTCCACCTGCAATCTCGCTATATCTCTTCAGGTCATAACCTTCAAATTCACTGACAGCAGGGGGACAGGTAACCGAATAGGCAAGTACACCTTCCGCTGGTGGCTCCCCTTGTTCGTCAGGGTCAGCACCTTCAAGTACCGCAACAAAATGAAGCGTACCGGACTTCATCTGTTGTCTTACCTTAATCGCTTCCTGGTATTCATCCGAAAACCAGAATGCTTCCAAACCTTCTACCGATGGAAAGCGCTCGATCGCGATCGCCTGATAGGGATACGAACCTTCAAGCACTTCCATTTTATTAGCGGGATCTGCACTACCAGTGGCAACCATGCCTATGGTGACGCCCGCACGTTGCATCGCCTTTCCACCAAGTTCCTGATACTTCTGGCCGCCCTCAATATCTTCCTGATCCGGTTCTCCGGACCTGGTCATGCCCACCAAAAGATACGCTGGTCTGGAATCGCTCATCACTGCTCCTTAAATTGCATTGCCGCTGAAATGGTGCGTCATTCTACATTACTTATCCTGCGTCACGACTCACCACTGATTCGTCGCCGCCACATCCCAGGCCTTGATCGACTCCACCTTCATTGGACCGCCCCTGCTGAAAAGTGCGACACCGGTGCTGTCATCGCGCGTTGGATAAATACATTGGGTAACGCATTGCCGCTTGTTAGCGAAAATTTCGATAACAGTGCGGTCGATAAAGATGCGTAGTTCCAGTTTCTCGCCAGGTTTAAGCTCAAGAGGTGCGACCTGTTTCGTAACAACCGGATTTTCACCACCGAAGAACATGGTGTAGTGGTAATGCTCAATGGATTCATCCAGCGTCGACTTCTCAAAATCAACGGAGAGCTCACCGGTTGAGGGAGCATACTCGATCAGGGTTTCCTCTTCGCCATTGGTCGATGCGCAGACCTTAACGCCAACAACATCCGCTTCCTGCGGATCGATGCTCAAATCGATCTCCAACGTGTTACCTGCGATGCTATCAAGGCGCACATCCTTATCGGCGCCAACCTCAATGTTTTGCTCCTGCCTTTCTCTAAGTCGCAAGCGCTCCAACTCTTCCACCGGCTCAATAAGCAGGACGCCATCATCACCGAGGGACAACACTCGGGGTAGCGACATAAAACCGCTCCATCCATAGCTTGGCGGGTTGGTGAACTCGGTAATGTGAAGTGGCTCATTTCTTTCCAGAACCCATGCCCACATGATGCGCCGGCCCTTGTCGTCAAGCAGAGACTCCGGCGCAAAGCAGGTGCCTCCAGGAAAGTTCATGCGCTGATGCACTTCCGGATGAAACTGGTTATCGCGCCATTCACCAAGATAGATACGTGCACCGCGGTTATGGCTAATGCACAGCAGCGCATACTTATCGCCCAGCTTAAAAAAATCCGGACAAGACACATCCTCTCTTTCGCCAACGTCCGGCATGTTGTTGGCAAGGAACGGCCCCACATATTCCCAGTCATCCAGGTTATGCGCCTTGAACAATGCCGGAGTCGGCCCGCCAAAGATCGCCAGATGCTCACCACTTTCTGTCCAACCATGCGGGTCCCAGGAGCTATAGAGTTTTCCCTCCGGGCTGTCTTTTGCCGGGATCGGGATGATCGGGTTTGACTCGAGTTTCGTCCAGTTATCAAGTTCGGGGTCAGAAGAGGTTGCGATACAGTTTCCCGCACCAACCCCGTGATATATCATGGTGGCTTCGCCCTGATTATTGACAAAACAATTGCCGCTGAAGATTGAGCGATCAGGGTCACCTGGCTCTATCGCCGGTTTATGAAATCGCCAGTGCAACAGATCAACACTTGAGGCGTGCCCCCATACGTCGAAATTGCGCTCATCCTTAGAATGTCCTACGGCGCGATCATCATTCTGGTAGATGTAGCAAAGGTGGTATTTGCCGTTCCAGAAGATAGTCCCGTTAGGATCGAACGGCATGCCGCGTCCTTCAGGATTAGTGAAGTGATAGGTAGGTCGGTGTGGGTCGTCGAGGAGAACATCGCGAAATTCCCGCTGCGCCTCTATCAGTTCAATCAAACGATCCTTATCAGGCTGGGAACCACTCACTACTGCTCTCCTTAGTTTGTTTATGACTTAATTGCCGTGCACCTGTTAGACTGCGCGTTTTTCACGCACAGAGGCGAAGTCTAGAGTGAAACCTGCTGTTGAGGCAAAGGTGAACATCATGTTTGAGCCAGCCAACCTACGAGATACTGAATACAATGGCTGGATTGCCGATCGCATGCAGATAAATGTAGAGAAACGGCTGCTTACGTTAGACCTCGATATGATCCTCGACCCGTTCGAGAATCGCCCAGGAAAACAGTGGTGGGCAGGTGAGCACATCGGCAAATTCCTGCACGCAGCAACCTATGCGTGGTGGTTTACCGGCGATGATCGGCTGATGGAACGCATGGACCTGGCGGCAAAGCGCCTCATCGATACACAGCTAGCCAACGGATACCTCGGCACATACAAAGAGGAAGACCAGTTCGGTCAGGGAGACGGACTTGGCTGGGACTTTCCTGTATGGGATGTGTGGACCCATAAGTACAACCTGATTGGACTACTCACCTACTATCAGGCTACCGAGTATGAACCCGCACTCGAGGCAAGCAGGTGCGCAGCAGGCCTAATGTATGACCTTTACGTGGTGCAAAACCGAAAACTGAGACTGGCCAGTGCCCATATGGGCATGGCGGCCACCAGTGTGCTTGAACCTATCGCCATGCTCTATCGAATAACCGGAGACCAACGCTACCTCAAATTCTGTCACAGGATCGTTGACGCCTGGGAAGACGAAAGCGACCCTGAAACCTGGATGTATGACGACGGCTGTCACCTGCTCAACAGTCTTCTGGAACACGGCAACGTTTACAAAACTGCCAACCGAAAGGCTTACGAAATGCTGTCAAATCTGGTGGGTCTGCTAGAACTCTATCGACTGGACCCGGACGAGCGTTTCTTCACTGCCTGCAAAAAAGCCTGGGACGACATCGTAAGCAAGCGGCTCTACATTACCGGGACCGCCAGCTATCACGAGCAATTCACGCCGGACAACAGACTGCCTTCCGGTCAGGCCCTCGGCGAGGGATGCGTCACCGTAACCTGGCTGCAATTAACAAGGCACCTTTTCGAACTGACCGGAGAGGTGCAATACGCCGAAGAACTCGAGCGCACTATTTACAATGCGCTTCCTGCCGCCCAGTCGCCGTTAACAGGGCAAGTAACTTATTTCGTTCCGCTTATCGGCAAAAAGTACTACAACGGCCACGATGAAAAGATGGAACCTGCGATCTCCTGTTGCTCGAGCAGCATTCCGCGAGGTATGGCGATGATTCCGACATTCGCCTCCGGCACCTTGAACGGCAAACCTGCACTGCTGCAGTACATTCCCGGCAAACACGTTGTGAATTCTGGTGATCAAACCGTCACTCTGAACGTTGCGGGAGACTTTCCACAAACCGGTGATTTCGCGATGGACGTAGAACTGGATGAGCCAGCTCAGTTTCCAATTATTCTGCGCGCTCCTGACTGGGCACCCGGGTTCGCAGAAACTATCGACGGAAACACCTATACCCCGACGGATACCCGGCTGATCGAAATAGACCGCGAGTGGTCTTCCGGAGACAAAATACAGATCAGCATTCCTCTTGAGATACGCCGCGTACCCGATCCCGATAAAACCAGCGACGCCGTCGCCTTCGTCAGAGGTCCACAGGTGCTTGCCACCGACACGGCGGTCGACGCCAAAGGCGGTATTCCCGAATCAGACTGGTGGGGCAATACGCTTTACACAGAAGTCGCGAAACAGAACGGCGCAGATAAGGAGTTCAAACTGGTCGCCTTTGCAGACGCTGGTCAAAACAAGGAAGAATACGCGGCACTGATGGACGGCCTGGTGCCGAGCTAACTCACTTTCTCCCAGTCCCTGACGTCGCCGGGAACAACCTTGAACAGTGGGTGAGGTGCAGGCTTTCATTAGCAAGTTGCTCGTATCTCTCGGGATCTCGCGTCTGCAGATTTTTTAGAAGATGCTGCACTCGTAGGCAAGCTGTCCTTTCGTCTCCTCGATGACCGAAACATCGCTAGTCGATGAAACTTTGCTGGCGTCAAACTTGTACCCACGCGCTTTGGATTCATCCAGAACGCATTACAAGTACTCGGTAACTGAAAAAACGGGCTCCAGCTGAGATCTAAAGCGAAAGAGCTATGGACGATTCGGGTAAAACCTGGTTTTTCCCTCAAGCAAACTCTCGCGAGTAAACCCGTATAAAACACGGCAACCAGCCCTTTCGGGTCTATAATTTTTGGATGCACGGTCAAAGCCGTATCAGGTAAGTTTGCAAATCAAGTCAGCGTGTGAGTACATAATATTAGACTAGATCAGTTCGGCCGTTGGTATAGAATCGATGTGGGGGACCCACTATGAGTACAATTACACCTATTAAAGACAAGGTTTTTGGCGCAGTAATCACCGACATCACCTTGCGCGAGCTCAATGATGAAGAGGTCGTAACTATAAAGTCTTCATTTCTGAAGTACGGGTTTCTGGTTTTCCCGGAACAGTTCCTGACTTTGGACGAGAGCACAGCATTCGGAGAACTTTTCGGCGAGGTTCAATTCGGCGGCAGACATATCGCCAATCGAAAACCACTCGGTGATGGCTCCTTCGAGAACTTCGAACCCAGAGATCAGAACATGATGGGCATTCTGGGAAACCAAAACTGGCACGCCGATTCCACCTACATGCCGGTTAGTGCAAAGTGTGGAATTCTCACAGCGGTGGCAGTACCAGACGAAGGTGGAGAAACAGAATTTGCCGATATGCGCGCCGGCTATGCCGCGCTGGATGACGCAACAAAGGAACGTGCAGAAAGCCTTAGTGCCTACCACTCCACCCAGATTTCGCAGGCATACGACAACGGTTACTTTCCGCCAAAGGACACAGAAACTATCTTCCATGGCGAGGCGTACCTTAGGCCGCTCGTTAAAACCCATCCCGAAACCGGCGTAAAAAATCTCCTCATTGGCCGCCACGCGTTCAACATTCCAGGATTGGAACGTAACAAGAGCCGCGAGTTGCTGAAGAGCCTGTTGGATTTTGTGGTATCTGACCCTTCGCGTACCTACTGCCACGACTGGCAAGTAGGAGATACCATAATTTGGGACAACCGCTCACTCCTGCACCGCGCAAGGCCGTATGACTATCGTCAACCACGGGTTCTGATCGGTACCCGAATAGCGGGTGATCCTAAATCAGAACTAGCTAATTATCCCGACGACTCTGAGGCACAAGCGGGCCGAGATGCAGTTACTACTGAACTAGAACTTCTGCGTGAGGAGAACGATGGCAAAGGCTTTCAGTGGCAAAAGCAACTTGGCTACTAGGAGAAGTTTTGAGCAGCAGACCAAACATTGTCATTATCCTGGCGGACGATCTGGGATTTTCAGACCTCAGATGTTACGGTGGAGAGATCGAAACACCGAACCTCGACCGTCTCGCAGAACAAGGGCAGCGATTCACCCACTTCTATACCAACGCCAAATGTTCCCCAGCTCGCGCATCTTTGCTAACCGGACTCTATCCTTACCAAGTCACTGAGAAAGCAGATGGCGGCACACTTCACTCCCGAAACAACATTACCATTGCCGAGTTACTTAAGCTGGGGGGCTACCGCACCCTGGCATCAGGTAAGTGGCACAATGGGGAAAGCCAAGAACGCAGACCCTTAGCACGGGGCTTCGAACGGTACTGGGGTTTAATTAGCGGGTGCAGCAACTACTTCAATCCCGGCGAGCGGCGTGACGGAGAAGCCGAACCTAGCCGAAAATCTGACGATGACATCCGTGCTTGGTGTGATCAGGACACGGTCATTCATCCGTTTACTCCTGAAGATCCTAACTTTTATACGACGGATGCAATTGCTGACTATGCAATTAGATTCCTCGATGAATGTGCTGCTGGCGACGACCCATTCTTTCTTTATTTGCCACACTGCGCACCGCATTTTCCCCTTCAGGCATGGCCTGAGGATATTAAGAAATACCGGGACCGCTACGCTGTTGGCTGGTCTGAAATCCGTCAACGCCGCTACCAGCGACTACTGGAATTGGGTCTGATCGATTCCCGTTGGGGGCTACCCGCAGCCGACGAGCGCGCCGAGCTATCTTATGCGAACCTAGGCGAGCACGCCGTCGAAGCAATGGCAGTGTATGCAGCCATGGTGGATCGGCTCGATCAATCTATCGGGCGCGTACTCGATAAGATTCGAGACCTAGGTAAGGAAGAGAACACGCTAGTGCTATTCTTGTCTGACAATGGTGGCTGCGCAGAAGAAATTCACAATACACCACACTTACCACCTGGCGCAGTCGATTCATATCAAACGGTGGGAGCTGCTTGGGCGAACGCCAGCAACACTCCCTTTAGACTTTTTAAGGATTTCGATCATGAGGGAGGCGTCGCTACACCTTTGATCGCCAGCTGGCCCGAAAAAATGAAAGGTGGTCAGATCATCAAGGACATCGGCCATGTGATTGATTTGCTGCCGACATGCGCCGATCTTGCGGGCATCGAGGTGCCTTCCAGTTACGGGAATCGCGAGGTGCTTCCGCCGGAGGGCCAAAGTCTGGCAGCGATTTTCCGTGAAGAAAATTTTACCGCAGAAGATCGTGAAATCTATTGGAAAATCGGTGGCGCAAGAGCGATGCGCGAAGGTAAATGGAAAATTGTCACTGAAGGTCCCAAGCGGAATCAGGCAGGTATCCCCATCCAGGCTGGCAAAGAGGCCTGGGAGTTATACGATATGGAAGCGGACCGCTGCGAACTTTACGATCTAGCGGGCAGATACCCAGATCGCGTAGAGTCCATGTCCAGAAAATGGGATACCTGGTACGCAAGATGTCTTGCTGATACCGGGGTCAGCTAGCGTATCTCAAGATACGTGATGTCCATAATTGGATGGAGTAATTTTTATGGTTCGTTTATCTGATCTGCACCAAGCCGAAGATGATCATATGCGGCGTGCCACTGAGAGAATGCATCCGCAGGATCCTGCACCATAGATAAAACCAAAGCCACCGGCAGAATCTGCCATTGCACTAATCCCTAGTATCGCTCACGTGATTATTCAGAGGATCGAGGTAAACACCACGCATCGCGATTGGTCACTAAGCATGCAGCCAGAACCGAGTTTGAGAAGTTAGCGATATTCTATGCGGGTGCGACGCCGGATAGTATTGATACCACTAAAAATGCTGGACTCAAATCGAACCAGGAGCCAGACTTCTAGGGCTTGTATTACTTCTTTCTACGTCGGCCGATCACGTGATGCAGTTTCGAATATTACTACTGGCAATTCTCGTCTTGGTCTTATCAAGACCCGGCTGGACTCAAAACATTGAGCAATCGAAAGCCAAACCAAACATACTGATCATCCTCGCCGATGATCTCCACTGGCGTGACCTGGGAGCCACTGGGAACGTAGATATCTATTCGCCAAATATCGACCAACTGGCTCAAGACGGCATGCGACTGGAAGGTTTCTTTGCTTCCTCAGCCGTTTGCTCGCCGCTTCGGCATGCACTTTATACAGGGTTGTATCCGTTTCGCAGTGGGGCTTACCCGAATCACACTATGGTCGATCCAGAAACGCGTAGCGTTTTTCATCACCTCAAAGACCTAGGATATCGGGTTGGGCTGCGCGGCAAGCAACACATCAGTCCAGCGGTTGCGTTTCCTTTCGAAGACCTTTCGACCAGAGATAATATCGACGAGGCAGCAGACTTTATTAATCGAGACAAGCAGCAACCCTGGTTCATGGTGTTCGCCTCCAACCATCCTCATTCGCCGTGGCATAGTGGGCCACGAGAACTCTACGACGCGGAAAAACTGACTCTGCCCTCCTGGCTTCACGACAACGAAGTCACACGCAACGCCTTAGCGGATTATTACGCCGAGGTTAGCGCACTGGATGAACAGGTCGGTAGGTTACTCGAAATTATAGACGCGGCCGGACAAGTGTCCGAAACCATAGTCTGGTTCTTCAGCGAACAGGGCAGTCAAATTCCCTACGGCGGTAAATGGAGCCTTTATGACAATGGCATACGCGTAGCTGGTTTTGTCCGTTGGCCCGGACGTATCCCATCTGGCAGTTCAACCGACGCGTTGCTTCAGTACATTGATGTCGTACCTACCCTAGTCGAGATTGCTGGTGGAAACCCCCAGGAATCGGATACAGGCCATGCCGGCACAAAAGATGGCGGACGCGGATTCGACGGACGGAGCTTTCTGCCAGTGCTGGATCGAGAGCGGGGAACGCACCGGCAATACGTCTTTTCTCAACATACCACGGTTGGTGTGTTCGGCTACCGGAAACCCTATCCAAGCCGTGCAGTGCGTGACGAACGCTACAAACTGATCCGCAACCTGGCTTCCGACAATGAATTCTGGATCAATGGAATTCATAGAAACCCGGTTTATAAGTCCTGGCAGGAAGACAGTAAAAAGAACCCGGGACTAGCGCAGCACGTTGAGTTTCTATCCCATCGGCCCGCCGCAGAATTGTATGACGTCGAGAATGATCCCTTTGAGCAGAATAATCTGGCTGGTCACTCCGAATATTACGAAGTTGAATCCAGACTGGCGAAGGCGCTGAACAAATGGATGCAACAGCAGGGCGATCTGGGTCTGGAAACAGAACTCAACGCAAGATCACGCCAACCCTCGAGTCTTCAGAAACAACTGCGGGAAAAGGTGCGTGCCGGAATGTTAAATCCTGCCGATGTGAAGAAGTGAGTAAATTCACATCTGGTGGATACGTCTTACTTGTCGCGGAACATTAACCAATATGCTTGAATAATCCCAGGTGCGTACCTGGAAATACACAACACAACTTTGATAATAAGGTGCTTGCCAGTACTTCCCTTGAGAAATACTGCAATCGGCCACAAAAGAATTACCAATATTATTTGAACCATCTTGTTACCCATGGTTTGTCCAAAACAATATTTGGAGCGGGCGACGAGGGTCGAACTCGCGACAACCAGCTTGGGAAGCTGGGACTCTACCAACTGAGCTACACCCGCTGTGCAACTATCCTGCCAAAAAACGTGTCCAAGTGCAGCAAATTAGGTGTGATTTCTTTATACGCCGGAGCAATCATATAATCCCTGCTTTCATTCGAGGACTACTCAATGGCAAACTTTGGCGTTTCGATCTTCCCTACCGACAAGGCGATACAGCCCATCGAACTGGCACTCGCGCTTGAAGAGCGCGGCTTTGACTACCTGTTCGTACCGGAGCATACACACATCCCTGTTTCCCGAAAGACACCCTTCCCTGGTGGCGGTGACCTGCCGGAACAATACTGGCGTGCCCATGACCCCTTCGTTGCACTTACTGCTGCGGCGTCAGTAACCAAGAAGCTAAAGGTTGGCACAGGGATATGTCTGGTCATTGAACGTGACCCAATCACGCTTGCCAAGGAATGTGCATCACTCGACTACATATCCAACGGCCGATTCATTCTTGGTATTGGAGCCGGATGGAATCAGGAAGAAATGGAGAATCACGGTGCGGACTACAAAAACCGTTGGAAGATCGTGCGCGAAAAGGTCCTCGCCATGAAGGAGGTCTGGACTAAAGATGAAGCAGAGTTCCACGGCGAATTTGTCGACTTCGACCCGATATGGTCCTGGCCCAAACCAAAACAAATGGGTGACCCACCCATATGGATGGGTGCCAATTCCAAGTGGGTGTTTGATCGCGTAGCTGAGTACTGCGATGGCTGGATGCCAATTGGCGGTCCGGGCAGCGGTAATATCGCCAGACTGAACGAGGCCTGTGAAAAGGCGGGCAGGAGTCCGGAAGACATTACGCTCGCGCTATTCGGTGCACCGAGCGACGAGGATCAACTAAAAGGTCGCATGGAGCAGGGGTTCACCGAATTCATCCTTGGTCTTCCTCAGGCTGAAGCGGATCTCGTGCTGCCCGTCTTGGATAGGTACGCAGAACTAATAGAAAAGGTACGATAACAAACGTGACTATTCATGAAGATGCGTTAGCGCATGTCAAAAACAACGCGCACCCTGGAGACGTTCCTGCAATGCTGGCAGCGCTTGACGATTATGGGATTAATCGCGAATTTCTCATGAACGTTGGACCCGAGAAGGGTCCGATTCTTCAGGAAAGAATACGCAACCTTCCCGCTGGCGCTTCGGTATTGGAATGTGGATGTTTTTGCGGTTATTCCAGCATATTGATCGGTAGCGTATTGCCACAGGACGGTAAGCTGACTGGCATAGAGGTGAATAGTGATAGCGTCGATGTTGCGCGGCAGATGGTTGAATACGCTCGCCTAAGCGATCGCGTGGAAATTATTTTCGGGTCATCCTCAGATGTTATCCCAACCCTCGAAGGACCCTTCGATCTCATTTTTCTCGATCACTGGAAAGATCTCTATAAGCCCGATCTGTTAGCGCTTGAAGATAACGATCTGCTCAAACCTGGCAGCATTGTATTCGCTGATAACGTGGGTCCGCACTTTAATCCGGAAGAGTATCTAGACTACGTGCGCAACTGCGGACATTACGAAACACAATACGTTGAATCCCATATTGAATATCGAGATGATGAAGACGGTGTAGAAATATCAGTCTTCACTTGATAACTGCACTAGGTCGCCAGCAGTAACAAGAGCACGCCCACCACTAGTATTGTCATGCCGGAAAACTCTTTTCTGTTCGGCACTTCCTTAAAAAACAGAATGGATATAAGTACCGTAATGATCAGTTCTATCTGACCCAAAGTCTTAACGTAGGCTGCCCGCTCCAGCGTGAATGCCGTAAACCACGCCGCCGAACCCACAAAACTGGTTACGCCAACAAATAAACTAAGGCGCCACCTGCGCAGGATAGACACAAACTCCCCAGGATCGCGCAGCCAGACCCACACAACGCAGATCACGGTCTGCAACCCAACCATGGAAACCAGAGTAACCGCTGCCGCCAGCATAGACTCAACACCAAGAGACAAACTGGCAGAACGAATGAGTAGTGAGGTCAACGAGAAGCCAAGCCCTGCACTTAGTCCTAACGCTGCCGAATTATTCCATAAACTTCCCTGCGTACCCGTTTTCGCAATGCTTACAATAATAAGACCCAAAGCACTCAAAGTAATCGCGAGCCAGCCAAGCGCCGACACTGCATCTGCAAAAAAAATGGCACCGATGATCGCCGTCATTAAGATCTCACAGCGTACATACGCACTGCCAACGGCAAAGTTTCTCATCATAAACAGACGAATCATCAGGATGGTAGAGAGAATTTGCAGCACGCCGCCGATGAGTATCTTTAGCGCAAACGTTAAGTCGAGAGTGTGGGGGGACTGCTCCGCCACTGACCACAAAACTGTGAGGTAGACCAGCGCAAAGGGTAATCCAAAAAGATAACGGACCAATGTCGCCGCAAGCGGCGACATGTCGTTAGCCAGGTGTTTTTGGCCCGCTGTTCGCACCGCTTGGATCGATGCCGCCAGCAGTGTCCATAAGACCCAGGGTTCAAACAACTGAAAGAAAGGTCAGAACAGAGTGCTACAGTACCTCGAGAATCGCGTCAGCGGAACTTACTTCGTAGGCACCACCCTGCTCAAGATTAAGCGTGGTGATCTTGCCATCTTCTGCTACGAGAGAATATCGCATCGATCGGGTTCCAAGTCCAAAACCACTACCGTCCATGGTTACGCCCAATGCGTTCGCCAGCTCACAATTACCGTCACCAACCATCATGATCTCTTCCGCGTTACCCGCCTTGCCCCAAGCGTCCATCACAAACGCATCGTTCACTGAGATACACACGATTGTATCCACGCCCTTTTCCTTGATTTTATCTGCATTAGCAACGAAACCTGGCAGATGGGCATTACTACAAGTAGGCGTAAATGCACCGGGTACAGCAAACATAACAACCTTCTTGCCAGAGAAGACATCTGCTGTGCTTATGTCCTCGGGTCCATTTTCTCCCATGATTTTCAGAGTAACGTCAGGGATGCTATCTCCAACTTGAACTGCCATTTTTAGGCTCCTATTTTTTTCATATTTCGTAAATATTACTGTTAGTAACTCAGGGTTACAGGGAACGAAAGTCTCTCGTGAAGCGAGCAGGGTTGCAAGCAAAATCAACGGATTAGCAGCAGAATATCGCCACGCTACAGAGAATTTCATGAATGATCGATCAGGAGTCCAATGGGGACAAAAAACACCGACTACTACAGAAACTCAATGCAAACTCCATTACCAACGCCATTTGAATTCAAAAACTCAAGAAAGAATTAATTTTTCCATGTTTGCAGTGCCGTTCCAGCAAACGTATATTCTACCTTCATAACTCTCTCAAAAACCTAAGGATTCCCGATGCAAATTAACCGTGTTCACCACACAGTAGTACGAGTAAAGGACTTTGACGCCGGAATAGAAACCTGGCGTGATAAGCTAGGCTTGGAGCTGGACCGCACCGCAGAATCTAAAGAGCTTGGCGTGAAGCAAGCTTTTTTTAATCTTGGCGACGGCAGTTTTATCGAAGTCGTCGCGCCAACCAGTAACGATTCAGCAGTTGGTAAAGCAGTAGATGCCCGTGGTGAAGGCGTACACACCATTGCCATGGAAGTCGACGATCTCGACGCAACGGTCGCAGAACTTGAAGCAAATGGCGTACAACTCATCGGCGTTGGCGGGCCTCAGGTATTTATTCACCCGAAGGCTGCTAACGGTATTCTTGTACAATTAACTCCTAAGGCATAAACCACCATGGATCTATCTTTCGGACCCGAATACGAGGACTTTCGCGCTAAAGTCCGTAAATTCGTCGAAGACAATAAAGAGGCCCAACCCAAGGGCCGCGATTACCAAAGTTCTGCGGCACAAGCGTGGCAGAAGAAACTGATCGAAAACGGTTATGCAGCACGTACGATTCCAAAAAAGTATGGTGGCTACGGTGCCGAACCAGACATTATCCAGTCACGTATTATCGCCGAGGAGTTTGGCCGCGTTCAAATGAATACCGGCATGGCCGGTCAGGGAATCACCATGCTGACGCCAATCCTGCTGGAAATGGGTACGGAAGAACAACGTGAGCAGATCATTAGGCCCACAATCTACGGTGAAATGAAATGGTGTCAGGGCTATTCAGAACCAGGGGCTGGCAGTGATCTCGCCAGTCTATCCACCCGTGCTGAACTCGATGGTGACGAATGGGTAATCAATGGACAGAAGATATGGACCAGTGGTGCTCATACTGCCGACTGGATTTTCTGTCTAGTTCGCACCGAACTAGACGCTCCAAAGCATCACGGTATTTCATTTTTACTGTTTAAGATGGATACACCAGGCATAGAAGTGCGACCTCTGGTCGACATGACCATGGAACCTAATTTCAATGAGGTGTTTTTTACCGATGTACGGGTTCCAAAAGATCAGATCGTTGGTAAGCGAGGCGAAGGCTGGCAGGTTGCCAATGCCCTGCTCGGTTTCGAACGGGGTTCGCTTGCGCCGCCAGATGCAGCCCAGGCAAGACTGAATGCGCTAATAGAAATGATGCAACAGGAAACGATTAACGGTGAGCGGTTGATCGATAAACCACAGTTTCGTGAGCGGTTGATGAAAATTCAGGGTCGCGTGATGGCAATGAGTTACAACGATATGCGACTGCTATCTTCCCGAATCAACAAGAATCAGGACACCTCGCTAGCATCAATGGTCGTTAAGTTCCAGGGTACGGAGCTGCGTCACGAACTGGAGGGCCTGGCAATCGACGTCATGGGTGAAATCGGTCTATCTTTTGGCGATAGCCCTTATCTACGCAGTGGCGGGTCCTGGCAGTATCAATATATGTATTACCTTGGTCTGATCATCGGCGGTGGCACCAACCAAATCCAGCGCAACATCATCAGTGAACGTGGGCTCGGCATGCCGAGAGAGCCCAGACCTGAAGTTAAAGCAAAGTAGGGGGTTCGATATGGAATTTGGATTATCAGAAGAACAAATACTGCTTCAGGACAGCGTTAATCGCTACCTCTCCGATGAGCTTCCTATAGATGAAGTCCGCAAATTTGCCAACGGAGATGAAAGCGATGCCAAAGTCTGGCAGGGCTTGTCCAAACTCGGTATTCCCGGGCTGCTGATCTCGGAAGCCCAGGGTGGTGTTGGGCTGAGCTACCTCGATGCCGCCATTGTCTCCGAGAGTCTGGGTTACCACGTGACCCCTGCCCCGTTCCTTTCATCTGCCATCATTGCGCCAGCCGCGCTTAAGGCAGCAGGTAATCAAGACGAGATGCTATCCGGTATAGCTGATGGAAGTCGGCGGGTCGGTATCGCATTCGGAGAGGCAATCGGTGCCAGAGCGGACGCCTATGTTACCGTCAAAGACGGGAAGATTAGTGGTAAATCTTTGTTTGTACTGGACAGCGGCGCCGACGATTACCTAGTGGCGGACGCCGAGTTTAATCTCTATCTCGTTAGCGCCAGGGAAGTAGAGCGAACCAACCTGCCAACGGTAGACAGAACCAGATCAACCTGTCAGCTCGTATATGATAATGCGGATGCAGCGCTTGTCTCGAACGATGCAAATGTGTTTATCGAGGCGCTTGACGTTGGGCGCGCCATGCAGGCAGCCGACACGCTGGGCGCGGCACAATGCATGCTTGATCAATCAGTCGCCTATGCGATGCAGCGTGAGCAATTCAATCGCATCATCGCGTCCTTTCAGGCCGTAAAGCACATGTGTGCAGATATGGCTGGAGCCCTGGAACCCTGTCGCGCCATGGTATGGTATGCAGGTCACGCGCTGGACGAACTTCCCGATGAAAAACGCTTGGTCGCAAGCCATACTAAAGCGCATCTGCAGGAAGTTGGCCAGATGGTCGCTAAGAAGTCGACGGAAGTTCACGGCGGAATGGGATTCACGGACCTTGTTGGACTGCACTATTGGTTCAAACGAATCGGTGCCAACCGGCAACTACTCGGGTCACCGGAAATGCTTCGCGAGGAAGCAGCCAAGATTCAGGGGTTTGACGTGTAGACTCTGGGCGTCAGGAATCGAAATCGGCATAGCAATCATTTTGATTACGGCGCTCCTTTTTCAGCGAGAGACAATCATCTAAAAAATATGAAACCAACACGAGGACACGACCATTAAGTACGGACTCTTTGGCATCAATAATGGCGTTTGTGCAGATCCAAAGGTCATGCGAGCCGTAGCCACCACTGCTGAAGACTGCGGTTTCGAATCGGTTTGGACTGGCGAGCACGTAGTTTTACCAGATCCTCAGGAACCACCTTCACCGGCACCCCCTCTTTTCTCCATGGCGCATCCATCAACAGCACTCTCATTTATTGCCGGGTTCACCTCCAGAATAAAACTGGGCACTGGAATTACTCTACTTGCGCAAAGAAATGCCGTCGTACTGGCAAAAGAAATGGCTAGCCTAGATCATCTTTCGAGTGGGAGACTGCTGTTCGGTATTGGCGCCGGATACCTAAAAGCGGAGTTCGATGCACTTGGAGTAGATTTCGCAGAACGCGGTGCCCGGACCGACGAATACATCAGAGCAATGCGCGAACTCTGGACTTCAGATACACCAACATTTAGTGGGCGGTTTGTATCCTTCTCCGGCATTCAGGCCCGACCCCAACCCGCACAGTCAGGCGGACCCCCCATCATAGTCGGAGGAAATTCACCTGCAGCGTATCGACGCGCCGTGACGAATGGACAGGGTTGGTATGGATTCGGCATGGATATTGACGGAACCAAACAATGCCTCGACGACCTATCGGAAGCTCAAGTGAAATATGGTCGTCCCGAGGAACTTGGCAAGCTGGAGATCAGTATTTCACCGCGAGTAAGACCCTCTGAAGAGGCATTTCAGGCCTTCGAAGAGCTTGGTATCAACCGATTAATACTACTACAGGACGGTAAAAATGAAGCCGAACTCGTGCAGTTCATCCAAGATACTGCAGACAGGTATATCAAATGAGCATCGTAGGACTTATCCACCCCGGAGCAATGGGTGCGTCGGTTGGCTCCGCTGCCACCCATAATTCTCATGATGTCCTTTGGGCCTCGCGTGGGCGCAGCCAAGAAAGTAAGGCTCGGGCCGACCGTGGAAATCTTAAAGACTGTGACACCGTCGCCCGAATGGTAAAATGCAGCGAAATTATTCTTAGTGTCTGCCCTCCACACGCTGCGGAAGGCATTGCAACTGAAGTGATGGAAAACGGCTTCAAGGGCATATTCGTCGAAGGCAATGCCATTTCGCCAACCCGCACTCGAGAAATAGCGCTGAGGGTACAAAACAACGGCGCCACATTCGTTGATGGCGGCATTATTGGCGGGCCCGCGTGGGAAGCATCAGCGGGTACCAACTTCTACCTTTCCGGTCCTGAAGCACAAACAATTTCCGATATTTTTAACGGATCTCCCCTAAATACATGTGTTATATCAAATAAAATTGGCTCTGCTTCTGCACTCAAAATGGTCTTTGCTGCCTACACAAAAGGAACAGCGGCTCTACTCACTACTATTCTTGCGGTTGCAAAGAAAGAAGATGTACTCGCGAACCTCGAAAATCAATGGGGTGTAGAGTTTACGGAGCAAACCCACAGCCAAGTTACGCGTAGTACAGCCAAGGCATGGCGATTTGAAGGAGAAATGCGGGAGATTGCCACCACCTTCGACTCTGCAGGGTTTTCCGGCGGCTTTCACGAAGCGGCCGCAGATATTTTCTCCCGACTAGGTGTATTCAAGGAGACTCCGGCTCAGACGATCGGCGAGGTGCTGGAGGAACTCGTTTAAGAATAGACTAACTGAGTCTGCACTTGCCTATTCCGAGTAAGAGGATTCAGATTAAGTAGAAACACCAATACACTCAAGCTGAAATGTCGTCCTGATCAAACGTGCAGAAGTAAGAACCCTAGCGTCCTCCGAAGTCTCTTCAAGAACAACATCGCGAGTCCGCCGCTCTAAGGAACGAGTAGACTTCTCCGCGCCGCTGCAAGCGGATCCATGTACATTTAAGTTGGTCATCCTTAACAAGGATATAGTACAGAAATTCACCTATTCCTACCGGCGATTCACCAGTACTAATTAACGCCCCAATAAGGCGAGCATGTCCTCTACATTCGTGAACTTAACCCTCGGTCTGCCCTCAGACTCCCCGTTGCTGATTTCAGCCGCATCGATGGCCTTCCAGTCTTCGTATGTAATGACCTCAGGCTGCCTTTCACGAACAAGTGCCTCGACGGCGTCCCGGTCAGTGCTCTCTGGCTCAAGCAGTTTACCCGCCTCTAGGTCTTCCACCATGCATTGCACGGTCTCCTGGGCACAAGTTTTGTTGGTACCAATCACACCGGATGGGCCGCGCTTGATCCAGCCAGCAGTGTAAAGACCAGTCACGGTCTCACCATCACTGGTTTGTACCCGCCCCTTATCATTCTCGATCGTGCCCCAGCTCTCGTGAAAGGGAACATCAGGAAGCGAAACACCCCGATAACCCACCGAGCGGAATACCAGACCTGCCGAAAGTTCTTCCGTTACCTCGGTTGCTCTCGGTCTGACGGACCCGTCATCCGATTTGTAGGCTTCATTCTTCACAATTTTCAAGGCAACGACGCGACCATTCTCACCAATAAGCTCTGTAGGTGAGACCAGAAACCGAATCGTCAGCAGTTTGTTTTTATTGGTTCGTTCTCTTCCCGCGTAGTCGCTGACGTATCCAACATTCTTTGCAACATTCTTATCTGGATTATTTTCCATGTATTCCTGGCTCAATGAATCCACTGCCGCCTCATCCTCCGGTACGGTCACATCGGAATCAATTAGTTCGCCCATTTCCTTAATCTCCGGCGGCGTAAAAGCTGCTTGTGCGGGACCGCGCCGTCCTAGGAGATAGACATTCTTTATCTTACTATCACGCAAGGTCTCAAGGGCGTAATTCGCCATGTCGGT
>MDTE01193074.1_pt1 | contig 22335 bp, 21 predicted proteins | sample 811231 | NCBI WGS metagenome assembly MDTE01 (sample SAMN05326651, study PRJNA326480) | marine metagenome | isolation source: seawater | place: Indian Ocean: Red Sea | collected 2010 | reverse complement strand
TCAAGTCTCTTGCAAAATCTATCCAAGAAATGGGTGATTTCAATGCAAGATTGTCTTCCAAGGAAGAATCGCTTTCTAATGCGATTTCCAATACGGAAGCGACACGAAGCAGAATCGAAGATGCTGACTTTGCTAAAGAGCAGATGAGCATGATGAAACTGCAGATTCTGCAGCAGACTACGGTCTCAGCGTTTGCACAATCAAATGCTGCACCTCAAGTTGTACTGAGTTTATTCAGATAATTTTGGCTCTGTATAGACGGGAATACATGGAGGGGAGTGTTTTTCGCTCTCCTCCTTTTTTTATGTCAGGAAAATTATTCCTTCCTGATTTTCTACTTCTTTTTAACACATTCAATTATCCTTCCTTTTTAATAATCTTCTCTAATTAATTTTCTTAAATAATTATCATTCTTAAATTCCTGAGGTTAACCTCCCAGGACGATAATGAAGATGAGAACCTGTTTTTTATATTAAAAATAGGTTAAATCTTCAAAATACACGGATGTTAAACAAAATAAGGAGGTTAACAAATGTTTGGAGATCTGACACGTGTTGGTGCTAATTCTCATGCCTCGCAGGCTTATTATAATCTGCGGAAAGTAAATGGAGCAATTGGCACAATTCAATCCAGAATATCAACTGGAAAACGTATCAACTCTGCAGAGGATGATACATCAGGATATGCTTTATCCAAAAACCTGGAATCCCGTAGACGTGGACTGTCACAGGCGCTCGACAATGTAGGTACAGCAAAAAATGTACTTAAAATTGCTGAAGGTGCTTATCAGTCGCAAATGTCTATTCTTTTATCTTTAAAGGAAAAGGCAATCCAGGCTGCTGATGGTTCATTTAGTTCTGCACAGCGGACTGCGATTAATGATGAATACACTGCACTTGTAAAGGAAATTCAGGATATTTCTGATCAGGCAAAGTTTAATGATAACACTTTGTTTGGGACGACCATGACTTTCCAGGTTGGTGAGGATAATTCAAACACACTTGCTGTGTCGTTTGATTCCTCAACTTCTGCTGCTATTGGTGAGGATAATACAGATGTCAGTACAAGTACTGTCAAATTATCTACCGCTGCTAGCGCAAGTGCTGCTATAAGCAAGTTGGATACGGCAATTACATCATTGGCAAAATCAATCCAGGAAATGGGTGACTTCAATGCAAGATTGTCTTCTAAGGAAGATTCGCTTTCATTAGCGATTTCTAACACAGAAGCTACTCGAAGCAGAATAGAAGATGCTGATTTTGCCAAGGAACAGATGAATCTGATGAAATTGTCAATATTGCAGCAGACTACAATGGCTTCTTTTGCACAAGCCAATTCATCAGCACAGATGGTTCTTTCTCTATTTCAATAGTACCATATGAACCATTTTTGGCTCTGAAACAAGGGTAGATTAAGGGGTAGGAATTTGTTTCCTGCCCCTTTTTCATTTTTACCGGATAATTTTTTTCTTTTTAATCGAATAAATGAAAAATAGGGAAGCGATATTGACGGTTTACTAAAGAATAACTAATCCCTTCCGAAAATAATTAAAGAATGGTGGCATTAATTTTGTTTAAAGAAAATCAGTTAATTTTGGAATTGAAAAATGAATAAAGGAAATAATCCATATCTGCAGCAGAAAATTCTTTCTGCCAGCCCGGAACAGCTTGTCTGTTATATTTATGATGCGGGAATCACTGCGTGTAAGCAGAAAAACGCAGGGAAGGCAGGACAGGCTGTCAGAGAATTAATAAATGCACTAAACTTTGATTACAAGGAAATGGCTGTGCCCTTATTTGATTTATACAAGTATTGTTTGAATATGATCACAGCAGAAAAGTTTAAAGATGCTCAGGAAATCCTTGAAGGATTAAGAGAGGCTTGGTTCGATGCACACTTGAAAACCAAAGCCCCATTGGAAAAAGCAAGTTAAAATAGGTATAATCCATGGCATATGATGTAGCGTCGATATTTAACAGTGCAAACAGTGTTGATAATTTGGTTTATCAATTTATGTTGTTTGAACAGGAACCCCGTAATAGGATCTTAGATAAACAGGATGTACTTAACAATAAGAAGAGTGTACTCTCTGATTTAGACTCTAAACTTTCTAATCTTTATTCAGCAGCAGACAAACTTACTGATTCCGTAATTGATTATTTTTCTGTAAATACTTCATCATCTAGCAATTCTGAATTATTTACTACATCTGCAACTTCTTCTGCAAATCCCGGAGTATTCAGTTTAGATATTACCCGGCTTGCTTCTGCAGATACTCGAGTATCGAGACAGTACACTTCTTCCAACAGCGATTTTACTGGTTTTACGAGTGACCAAACAATTTCGATCGAATTAGCTCATCCAACATCCAGCGATGAAGATAACCGAGAAACAATCTCGGTAACCATTTCTGGTAGTGTTTTTTCACAAACAAACGATCAGGTTATGAGCGATATAAAGGATGCAATAGATTCAGCAATTAATGCTGCTGTTCTCGCTGAAACAATAGATTCAGACGAAAAAATTACAACATCCATTGTTGAAGAGTCTGATGGAAAAACAAGACTGGTTGTACGAAGCAACCAAACTGGCTATACAAACCGAATTTCATTTACCGATAGTTCGGATAGTTTACTTTCTACTCTTGGAGTATTGGAAAGTTCAGGAGCATATGACTCATCTACTCATGATTATGGTTATATGACAAACATTGGGACCAATGATACAAATAGTGGATTAAATTCAATAATTGAGGTAGATGGTCTTACTTTTTACAGGGACAGCAATCAAGTATCCGATGCAATTACTGGTGTTACATTAAATTTGGACGGAATTACAACTACCACGGAAACTGTAACTGTTGAAACAGACGTAAATACAGTAAAACAAGATGTTCAGGCTTTTATGGATGCCTACAATTCGGCTTTGGACTTTTTGAAACAAAAATCTCATATTAACCCAGATACGTTACAGCATGGAGAACTGTCTGATGATTATACTTACAGGGCATTATATTCAGATTTGAGGACTTTGGCATTAGGGTCCATTTCAGACTCCACATCAAATGATTACACCAATTTATACAATTTAGGAATTGGGTTTAATAATGATGGAAAAATGATTTTTGAGGATGCTGATGATTTTACGTTGGCATTACAAACAGATACTGAACTTGTATCGGACATATTTAATAATGATGATGGTATTGCCACAGTCATTCAGGATAAAGTGGATACATTCACTAAAACAGGTGGGTTTATTGATAGCAGTAGAGAAATCATCGATAGTAACTTGTTATTCTTGAAACAAAGTTTAAATCGTGTTGAAGATCAGCTCGCAGCTAAAGAGCAAAGATACAGAAATGAATTTGCACGTCTTCAGGAAATGATGGCATCTCTTAATGATCAAATGTCATCCCTGAGGATGTTTTCACAAGGATTTTAATAAGGATTTAAAATGGACTCAGAACTTGATTTAAACATTAACCCTATTCATTCAATTGAAAACACAGAACAAGTAAATCAGCCACAGCAGGTAAGCAATAAAAACACAGAAAATGATAATAAGCAGAAAGAAACAAATTTAAAAGAATCTGTACTCAAAATGCGCGAGGAGTTTTCAGAATTTGCAAGTAAACAAGATTTTAACAAAATAGTTGAAAATGTCAATAATTATGTTGAATTGTTTAACAATAAAGTTTCTTTTACGATGGATAAAAATTCCAGACAGATTATATTTGTCTATAATAAAGAAACAGGAGATCTTGTACGCCAAATTCCACCGGAAGAAATGGTTCAATTGCTGAATAAACTCGAAGAAATATCAGGAATTATTTTTAATAATAGAGCCTAATCAATTGAAAAAAGATTATAAGATTATTGAGAAATTGCTACATAAGGAAGCAGATTACTTTGAAAACATTCTTTCAGACTATAAATCATGCATTAAGGCGGATTATAGATCTGACGGAAAATGGTTTGAAGAATTACTTATTCGTAGAAAAAGGCACATTGATCAGTTAAATTTAATTTTCAATAATGAAAAAGCAAGAACAACAATAAAAGAAAAAATACCGGAAAATCTAAAAAAAAGATTTAAAACCACCATAGCATCAATATTATCATTGGATGCGAAAATGTTAGAACGATTAGGGGATATAAAAGACGAACAAACTAATATGTTGGGTAAGTTCAATAATTTTCATAAATTTATACAGCAGAATGCCGAAAATGTTAATAAGGCAAAGGTAGTAGATTTATCTATAAAATGATATTATGGTAAAAATAACTGAAAATAATACTGGAATCAACCGACAAAATCAATCGGCAAAATCCAAATCAGTTAACAAAAAAGCTGATGCAAAAACTGCACAAAAATCTTCAAATGTTCAGAAACCTACGCCAGCGACACAGGATACGGTTCAGATATCCTCAACTCAAGTATCCAAATTAGATGAGACACTGGATGTTCAGAAATATCAGGAATTACTAAAAAAATACAGTGAAAAGAAACTGAATGATCTTGATGATTACAGTGATAAAGAAAAAGCTGGTTATTATGATCAAAAAGATGTAATAAATAAAACCTCAGAAACCATTCTAAATCATCCTGGATTTTATAAAACCCTTTCTACTGAAAAATTACCTGTATCTGATAATCTAAAACGAATCAGAAATAATATTGAAAATGGATATTATGATTCGGATAAAGTACTGGAAGATATCGCAGATAAATTGATTGATTCCGGTGTCACACCTCTAGAACGATAACTCGTTCAATCTTTCTAAATTCTATTTCTTTTTTTTAGTTAAAACAGGGTTATTTTATTATGCCATTTCATGATGGTTTAATTGAATCCTGAACAATAAAAATTGAAAAACAATGAAAAAAGATTTTGAAAAACTTGTAGATGCAGTAAATAAGCCTAAATCTGGATCTCTAAGCAAAATTATAAAAAGCAAAACTATTCAAGCTGGCCAAGTTAAAGAATTAAATTTATGGGACTTTAGTGACAAAACTAAAAAGAGTGCACAGGAAAAGACTGAAAATTCAGAAAAAAGAAAAAAAGTAAAAGATAAAAAACAATTTATAATTGAGCCAGAATATGAAAACAAAACACTGAGGAAATTACAGGTTTCATGTTCTTGCGGAAATGAGACAGAAATTAAGTTTGTACCAGATCCCCCCAATGAACCTATAGATGATAATTTAAAAGAAAACCCAGAATAATTACACATGCATCAATCTGGTTCTACTATTCTTTTAATTGAAGATGATCCCACATATATACATGTGTTAGAATATGAATTTTCAACAATGGGGTGGACAATTGAGACCGTGACCAATGCTGAAGCTGCAAGGAATTATCTAAGTATTAATAAACCTGAAATTATTGTTTCAGATGTTAAACTTCCTGACTGTTCAGGGATTGATTTAAGTAGCGAGTTCTCAGATTTATCTCCAGATTCTTTGATCATTTTAATTACAGGCTATCCAGATCTTGAGGATTCTATCAGAGCACTTCGGGGTCATGTCTATGACTATTTATTAAAACCCTTTAAAATTGAACAGCTTATATTAATTATCGAACGAGCCCGTTCAATGTATATATTACAACAGGAAAACAACAGACTTAATTTTGAAAATAATAAATTAAAAAAAATCCTTACAGATAAAGGGACAAATGTCGAAGAATTACTGACTCAGGATGCTCCAAAATCATCGTCAGCTAAAATTGAATCTCCAGCCCAAATGTATGCCAGACAAATTAGACGTTCCAAAAGTCCTATGATTGACCCAGAAAAACCAACAAAACAATCTGAAATACCTTCAGAAGAAAAAGAGTAAGATTGACTGATAAATCAAGATCAGTGGATGAACTTATCCAATCCTTTGCTACATCTGCGGGGACGGTTCAACAGGCGTATCGCTCGCTTGAAGATGAACTATTAAAAGCAAATTTTACTCAGGAGGATGACAGTAGCGATGCTGACATTTCACATGAAGAAGCACCTATATGGGAATTCAGAAAAAACCTTATTCATGTAATGGATATGCTGGAACAACCCGTTCTGGTTTTAAATGAAAATCTGGATTGTATAACTTGGAATGATGCTGGACGAGTTGTTTTTAGTATTAAAAATAAAGAAGAGAAGATCACTGATCGTATTTTTCAACCTGCAGCCTTACAAAAAATGAAGGGCTTTATATCGTCGAACAGTGAATCTGAGAAAATAAATCTTCCCCTTAAATCACCTGTGATTATTTCTGCGGAATGTGAATTTAGGCGGCATTTTGATAATTTTACAAAAAGTGTCCTTTTAACAGTAACCTGTACTGATGACCAATTACTAAAGTCAGGGACTGTAAGAGGTAAAATTCAAATGCAAAATCTTATTGGTAATCTTGCCCATAATATCCGAACACCAATCAGTGCGATTGGTGGTTACGCTCAACTGCTTCAGAAGGACCTTGGAGGTAACAAAAAATATTTTGACAAAATTCAATTTATAAATGACGGTGTTCAAAGAATTGACAGGATCATACGCAATCTAATCGAATACAGCCACGACCCGGTATTGCCAGAAGAAAACCCATACAGCCTGACAAATTTTCTAAAGCATGAAATTGATTCCTTTAACACGTTAAATGCAAATTCAACATTTATTGGTGTAAAATGTGAATGGACTTCAGATGATGTAAATTGTACCTTAAATCAAAAAGCAATTCGTACGATTATAAAAAACATTCTTCAGAATTCATTAGAAAGTTTTAAACACGAAAAAGATATAATCAAAGTAAGTAATTCATTGATCAATGATACAATCCAATTAAGGATTGAGGATAATGGATTGGGAATGAATGATGAGATTTTATCAAAATGCAGGGAACCATTTTTTACGACTAGAATAAATGGACTTGGATTAGGGTTAAGTATTGTTGATAATATGTCTATGATTTTAAATGGTGATATGACTATCGAATCACAAGAAAAAGGTGGAACGGTTATCACCTTGACTTTTAATTAAAATTAAAAATAAGGATTATAAAAAACGTCCATGGATAAAAAACTTTTAATTGTAGATGACGATTTTGCAATCCGGTCATTTCTGGATGAAGCGTTGAAGGATGCTGGTTATTCCGTAGAAATGGCGGGTGATGGCAAGGCCGCATTAAAGCATTTGAGTGAAAATAAAGTAGATTTAATAATTACCGATTTAAAAATGCCTGAAATTAATGGTTTAGAATTATTATCTAAAGTAAAGGAAAAGCATTCAGGAACGGGTTTACTGCTTATGTCAGCCTATGGAACAGTTGATGATGCAGTTAAAGCGATGAAAGATGGGGCATTTGATTTTGTTACAAAACCATTTTCAATTACTGAAATTGAAACGAGAGTCAAACGCTATTTTGAATTTGATGATCTTCGTACAGAGAATGTTGAATTAAAGAAAAAAGTATCTTCTGAAGAGAAGTTCAGAACGCTTGTTGGCTCCAGCGAAAAGATGGTTGAAGTTTTTAATAGGATAGAATTAGTCGCACAAAGTGATGTATCGGTATTAATAACCGGTGAAAGTGGAACAGGGAAAGAATTGGTTGCCAGAGCAATACACCAGAATTCCCAGAGAGATACGAATCCATATCTTCAAATTAATTGTGCAGCTATTCCGGAAAATTTAGTTGAAAGTTCACTTTTTGGTTATGAAAAAGGAGCATTCACAGGCGCATTAAAAACAACCAATGGTGTATTTCAGGAAGCAAATTCAGGCTCCCTATTATTGGATGAAGTTACAGAAATTCCTCTCAATATGCAGGCTAAATTATTACGAGTCCTTCAGGAAAAAGAAGTCTCACGTGTTGGTAGTTATGACACTGTAAAAGTCGATGTCCGAATTGTTGCGACTTCAAATAGAAATGTTATTAAAATGGTGGAAGACAAGGAATTTAGGGAAGACCTGTATTACAGACTCAATGTATTTTCTATCGAGATTCCGCCATTAAGGAAGAGAATGGAAGATATTCCACTTCTCGTGGATCACTTTTTAAATAAGTTATGCAATAAATACAATCAGAGTGAAAAGAACATTAAACCATCTGCATTAGACAAACTATATTCTCATTCATGGCCTGGAAATGTCCGGGAACTTGTAAATGTACTAGAGCGTGCTTTTCTTTATTCAGGTGATAATAAGTTTATTGATGAGTCACATATAACACTCGAAGCCGCTAACTCTACTCAGATTGGAAGCTATTCGCATTTTGATGGTGATACATCTATTGAAGAGATTGAACGAAGAGCCATTTTTGCAACGCTGCGAAAGACAAAAAATAACCGTACAAAAGCGTCAAAAATTCTGGATATTAGTGTTAGAACATTACGAAATAAATTAAATCTTTATAAAGAAAAAGACATTTTGCCTGCTGAATTCATTTTAGGCGAAGAAATCGTGGAACAGGAAGAATAAAATTCCCATATCCTAATTAATGGGTAAATTTTTTCCTTGATAAGGCAATTAAAACCTCACTCGTTAGAATATTCCATTTCAAAACAATAATTATAACATACTGTAATTATTAGCCTTCAGTAGTTCATTTTCAATTTTACCCCACCAATAATTAAAAATGTAGTTTTGGCATATAATTTGTTTAATATATTCCAAAATGAAAATTTTTAATACATCTTATTCAGAGTTTCTGAAAAAATCCTTGGACATGCATACCTCCCAAAATGAGGCAATTTCAGAGAATATCGATAATATCAATACTGCTGGCTACCATAGAAAGACCACGGACTTTTCAGACCTCTTGCCTGAAGTTATTAATGAACATAAACTACAGACAAATAATGAAAAGCATTTAACTCAGCTTCATTATAAGGATAGCTGGTATAATAAACGCCGATCTGGGAAAGTAAATTTAAATGATGAAATGAGCTCCCTTGCCGTAAATCAGATAAAACATGATTTTAATGTCAGAGCCATTCGCCGTATGTATGATGGCATAAGAGCGGCAATAAAAGGTCATTCTAAATAGGAGAATTAAATGGAAATTAAAGGACTTCTTTCGTCAATAAAAAATAGTGTACATGGCATGAATTCTCAATCGAGAAGGCTAGAACTTGTATCTGAAAATATTGCAAATGCAGACCATGTTGCAAGACCGGATGAACCTGTATACAGGAAAAAAAGTCTGGTTACACGAACTTTTCAACCCTTTGCACGAAAACTACGTGAATCGTTAATCCCAATGAGGCGGACGAATAGCAAACACATTGACAGATCCAACTATATTGAGAAACAGGACAAACAAATGCAGAGATGGGAAGTAAAAGAAGAAGAAAATGTTCGTCAAGTTTACGACCCTTCGCATCCTTACGCGGATGAAAACGGCTATATCCGTCAACCGGACATTAATGTTGTAGAAGAAATGGTAGATTTAATGAGTTTACGCAGAACATACGAGGCTAATGTTCAGGTGTTTAATTCTACAAAAGACCTCGCAAAAAAGGCCTTGGATATATAAATTGAAAATTCATGCTGCATCAACCGCTGTACAAAACTACTTTAACCAGCAGAATATTCCTGTTAAGGAAGAAAAAAACGGTGTTGAAGAATTTCATCCTGATGATAAAAATCTTGGGAAATTAAACCATTTTAAAATTGAATCTCCGTTTCAACCAACATCCGAACCAGAAAGACTTACAGAGGCAGAACAGACATCACTCAATTTACTTTTCCCCGGAAAAAATGAACAACAATTTAACAGACATTACATGGAAAGTTTACAAAAACATGCTGCCGGAACTTTTCTAGACGTAAAAGGATAATTCATGACAAACCTTGAACAAATAAAATCGGTTATTCAAAATGATCAGATTAAACAGAATAAACCGGAACAGAAAAAGACTTCTGATGAATCATTTGGTAATATGGTTCATGACTATCTTCTAAAAGTAAGTTCTGACCAAGAACATGCTGCAGAGGAGACCAAAAAGGTTTTAGCGGATAAGTCAGAAAACGTCCATGATGCTATGGTTGCATTGGAAGAAGCAAGTTTAAGTTTTAGAATGCTACTTGAAATCCGCAACCGCATGCTTGAATCCTACAATGAAATTAAAAGAACACCGGTATAAAAAGTACCTGAAAGGATAGGAGAATGAAAGAATTACTAGTAAGGATTGGCTTACTTTTACAGCATTATAGTTTAGCTCAGCGGTTTGTAATAATTTTTGTGGGTGTAACCATGGTTTCATCCCTGATAGCCCTTTTATTCTGGGCAAATAGTACTAATTATGAAACACTTTATTCAGATTTATCTCCAGGTGAAGCAAACCGGATTGTAGAAGAAATGAATAAGGACGGAATTGATTATGAATTGAGCGCTTCCGGTACGACCATTTTAGTCCCTGCAGATAAAGTCAGCTCGCTCCGATTAAAATTTAACCGCATTGATTATGGAGATGTAATTACCGGATTTGATGTTTTTGATAAAACGAATATTGGAATGACCTCATTTATGCAAAAAGTGAATTTGCAGAGAGCTCTTGAAGGTGAATTGACAAAAACAATTAATCAAATGGAAGAAGTAAAACATTCTCGAGTCCATCTCGTAATTCCTGAAAAACGCTTGTTTGAAGAAGAAGATCAAGGCTCAGCATCAATCGTTTTATATTTGGAGCAGGGATCTTATTTATCTAAACAACAAACTCGAGGCATTGCAGTTCTAGTTGCAAACAGTGTTGATGGAATCGAAATTGAAAATATTAGTATTGTTGACGCAGAAGGGAATGTGCTGTTCGAAGAAATTGTAGAAAACAATGAAGAATTCGCAGGTTCTGATGAATGGGAAGTAAGGGATAATGTAGAGGACAATTTACAAGTCAAAGTGCAAGGAATGCTTGATCAGCTATTAGGCCAAGGGAATGCGAGTGTTCAAGTTGCTGTGGATATAAATTTTGACCAAACCGAAAGAACTTCTGAAATTTTTGATGCCGAAAACCCGTCCATTCTCAGTGAGGAAAGAAATTTTGAATCCGGGATGCGGATTGACTCAACCAGCTACAATAACGAAAATTCCATAACTAATTATGAATTAAATAAAACGGTTGAACATTTTGTTTCAGGTTCGGCTAAAATTGAACGAATTACAGTAGCCGCATTGGTCAATGGTAAATATGAAACCGTTGATGATGGTGATGATATTGTCAAAAAATATCTTCCCAGAACAGAAGAAGAAAAAGACGAAATTGCAGAATTAATTAAGCAAACAATTGGATTTGATGAGGACAGAGGTGATGAAGTAAAAGTTGCTAATTTAGAATTTGATTATTCGGAAGTTGAAAAAGCTCAATTATTTTTTGAAGAAATGGAACGACAAGATTCAATTAACACGTGGATCTCAAGATCTCTCATGCTTATTGGGCTTGCAGCAATGATGTTTTTTGTCGTTAACTTGACCCATTCATTGCCTGGACCACCAACAATTGAACTCGAAGAAGCAGAATCTACACTTGGATTAGAAGCACCTGAAGATATGCTTGCACTACCGGAAGGAGCAGAAGATGAAGATATTCCTGAAGAAGATTATCAGCCGGAAGTTCCTGATATTCCAAGACCGGAAGATCATATTTCATCCCTTTCTCTGGAAGCTGAAGCAATGCTGAAAGCAAAAGATATGATGACAGATGACATCACTTACTTTGTGGATGATAAACCAGAAGATGCAGCAAAACTAATTAGAAACTGGCTTGCATTGGATAGATTGAAGAAAATAGAAGAGCAGATAAAGGAAAAATAGAGGAAAATAATGTCAACAACTGACCACCTATCTTCATTACAAAAGTCAGCAATTCTGCTTATAGCATTAGGAGTGGACCATGCGTCAAAGGTTTTCAATAATCTCAGTCAAGAAGATGTTGAGGCCTTGACAATTGCGATGGCTAAATTGAAGGATATCACTTCTGAAACGGTAAATGAAGTCATCAAAGAATATTACGACATGATGGTTGCAAAAAATTATGTTGAAGAAGGCGGGATGGGCTATGCATCAAAGGTCCTTGAAAGTGCTTTAGGAAAAGAGCAAGCTGAAGCTCTGGTAAGAAGAATTAACGCTTCTAAAGAGCTACAGGATATGACCGGTGGATTTGATTTATTGGAAAAGGTTGAAGAAAACCAGTTAATAAACTTTTTGCAAAATGAGCACCCTCAAACAGCAGCCTTGATTATGGCAAATCTTGAATCTGGGCAAGCTGCAAGTATATTATCAAATTTCCCTTCAGAATCACAGGGTGAAATTGCTTATAGATTAGCTATAATGGAGAAAACTTCACCTGAATTAATTCAGGATATAGAGGAAGTACTTACAGAACAACTTGGCAGTACATTCGGTGGAAGTTTAAGTAAAGCTGGCGGGACAGAAGCTGTTGCAGGGATATTAAACTCTGTGGGTAAAAAAGGCGAAGAATCGGTAATGAATTTTATTGATGAAAAAAACGCAACACTTGCAAATGAAATAAAAGCCCTTATGTTTGTATTTGATGATATTTTCAATTTGCCGGATGATACTATAGGATCAATTTTCAAATCTGCCATCGAACATGAAGATATTGGTATGGATGGTATAGCACGATCTATAAAACCATTAACTGCGGATCAACGAGAAAAAACATTCCTTGAAATTGGCGGTAAACAATTGAAAATGCTTAAGGACACCATTGAAGAGTTACCTCTTTTGCGAGCTTCAGAAGTGCAGGAAGCTCAAGCTGCAATTGTTGATCTTGTAAGACAGCTTGAAGAAGATGGAACGATCGTTCTGATTGGTAGCGACGAGGAAATGATATAGTGTCTGAATTTGCATTCAATTCTGAAATTGAAATAAAGGATTTCCAAATCCCTGGAAATAATGTGATTATTAAGGGTTTACCACAATCACCGAAATCACAAATGACAAATGAAATGGAAATTTTACAATCAAGATTACAATTACTCGAAGAAGAAATTCAAACTTCGAGGGAAGATGCTTATAAAGAAGGGTTTGAAGCATGTCGTAAAACTTTGGAAGATGAATCAAAGCAGGCACTCGAAAAAGAACTTTCTGTTCTTAAGGATTTAAAATCTGACTTAGAAAGACAAATTTCCGAAACGGTGTTATCATTACATGAACCCATTTTAGACCTTGGTGGAAAAATCGCTGAAAAAATACTTTCCTGTGAATTGAATACCAGCGATACATTGAAAAAAACCATCAATTCCAGAATTAAAGAAACCATTGAAAAACTCGGAGATCAGATCAATCTAAACGTTAAAATGCATTCTGATTGTTTTGATTTAGTGAACAAATCAAATTATGGAAAAAATCCTCAAAATGGTAATAAGATAAAAATCAGTTTTACAGCTGATGATTCCCTGCAATATGGTGAATGCATTATCGAAAGTGAAGACCATATTTTTGACGGCAGATTTAAATCTCAGATCGAGACGATAATCTCAGAAATCAATTAATGATTTCTTTGTTAGATAAACTACAAACAAATTCTGTAGACATTTCTCGCTCAGAATCAGTTTCAAGGGACGGAAAAGTATCTCAGGTTGTAGGTCTCGTCATTGAAGCAACCGGTCCGCGAGGTGCAGTGGGTAGCCTATGTAAAATTCAATCAAATAATTGTGATCAAATCAGAGCTGAAATAGTCGGTTTTAGACAAGACAAAATTTTACTCATGCCATTAGATGACACAATAGGGATTACGCCAGGAAGCCGAGTAAAAGCGAGTTCACAACCGCTAACCATACCCGTTGGTGATAATTTAGTTGGAAGAGTTTTGGACGGTTTGGGAAACCCGATGGATGGATTAGGTCCTATATCCGGAGATAATCATTATCCTGTGTTTAATTTACCCCCTGATCCATTGAAAAGAGCCAGAATCCAAACTCAATTGACCTGCGGGATTCGTGGTATTGATGGGTTGGTCCCAATTGCAAATGGCCAAAGAGTTGGTATATTTTCCGGTAGTGGTGTTGGTAAAAGTGTGACACTTGGAATGGTAGCACGGAATACGTCTGCGGAAATAAATGTAATTGCACTTGTAGGTGAACGCGGTAGAGAAGTTCGCGAGTTTATCGAAAATGATCTTGGAGAAGAAGGCATGAAGAGATCTGTGCTGGTCATAGCCACATCTGATCAAGCGCCATATATTCGGTTAAAGGCTGCGTTGGTTGCAACGACGATTGCAGAATATTTCCGTGATAAAGGAAAAAATGTCATGTTAATGATGGACTCTCTTACTCGTGTAGCACAGGCACAAAGAGAAGTAGGGCTGGCGGTTGGTGAAGCACCAACTGCAAAAGGATATACACCATCCGTATTTGCGTTTTTACCTCGACTTCTTGAACGCGCAGGAACAAACGATGTTGGCTCGATTACTGGATTATATTCTGTTTTAGTTGAAGGTGACGATCTTTCTGATCCTGTGGCAGACGCAGCACGTTCCATCCTTGATGGTCATTTGGTTCTGTCTCGTGACCTTGCTAACAAGGGACATTATCCACCCTTAGATGTGTTAAAAAGTGTCAGCCGTTTGAAGAATTCTATTACATCTAAGGAAAGACTAAATCAAATTAATCGAATTATTGAATTATTAGCGGTTTATAGAGATGCAGAGGATCTGATCAATATTGGAGCATACTCTACGGGGAATAACCCTAAAGTTGATCTTGCAGTAAAATTAATTCCAGAAATTAATAATTTTCTCACACAAGATATTGATGAGTCTAGCAATTTAGATGCAACGTTTGAAGAAGTTTCTAATATTTTCTCACATATTCTAAAAGATTTGAACTTGGTCGCAACAGGTTGATTTAATACCAAATTCTTTTTCTGACCCATTCAACTGTCCTAAATTTCCCCTCAATTTTTTTATTCCATGAAACGAATTATTTTAATCATCGTTAGTGCTTTTTATTTTTCATGCAGTAATTATGAAGGCATTGATATTACCAAACCGTCGGCAAGTATAAATTCACCATCATCTGGAGAATATGTTTCTGACATGTTAATGGTCATTGCGGCAGGATTTGACGATATAGAAGTGGATTATCTGGAATTGTGGGTAAATAATATAAACACAGGATTAACTGACGATGACCAACCGTATGAGTTCTATATTGATACACATATTTATGAGGATGGAACTGAGTTGGAAATTGCTGTGCGTGCTTACGATACTAGTGAAAATGAATCCCAATTAAGCATTCCCGTTGTAGTGATTGTCGATAATAATTATCCGACACCAGTCATATTTAACCCTATCATTTTAGAAAATGACACGCTTCATTTCAGTTGGTCAAAATGCAGAGATGGAGATTTTTATGGCTATGTTATTATGAATGGGGTATCAGATTCAAGTTTTTCCGATTACACTGTAGTAGATACGATATTTGGCAATACATCTGTAGATAGAAAAGTTGTTCAACCGGTTACCTCAAACGAAGAAGATTTTTATTTTAGTATTAATACAGTAGATAGCAAATTAAAATCCTCGCGGAGTAATGCTGTAAAACCAGTTTCATTTGATTATCATCCAATTGCGTCCGGTGAATTTTATTTTGGTGAAGAAAACGAAGTTGTCTACTTGCAAAATTCATATCAAATAATGACCACCGAAGTTACCAATTTACAATTCAGTGAATTTTTAAATGTGGCAAACCAATTAGGTGAACTTGATAATCAGATTGGCCCTTGGGTTGCAGACTTTGAAGGTAATATCCTATATAACCTTGATGAAGGAAAAATTAATTGGAATGGTTTTTCATTTTCACCATATTATGATTTAGATTCAGCGAGAGATTATTCCAACCATCCTGCAACATTTGTGAGTTGGTATGGAGCAAAAAAATTTGCAGAGTTTTTTGAATTTAGATTACCTACAGAAAAAGAGTGGGAAAAGGCCGCCCGTGCTGACAATAATTGGGATTACCCTTGGGGAAATTATTTGGACTCAATTAGTTACGCAAATTATTTAAATAGTGATGATCCATACGAACCTGAAAGTGACTCTGATACAGGTACCACTCCAGTAGCTTATTATATTTCATATGGTGGATTATATGACATGGCAGGAAATGTATGGGAATGGGTTACACGTGATGAAGATTTGTACGTATCTGAACGGATGTACAGAGGAGGTTCCTGGAAAAGCCCAAAACAGGATTTACGTTGTTGGATTAATAATCGATTTCTTGAACCCCATATGATGGGCAACCACATTGGGTTTCGATGTGTAAAATAAGTTTATTTAAGCAGTAAAAGTTTTTTAGTCCATACACCAGATGGTGATACTAGTTTGGCAAGGTATATCCCAGAGGGTGAGTATTTGGCATTCCAAGTATATACATGTCTCCCTGCCATTAAATCAGAGTTTGCAAGTTCCACAATAAACTTTCCATTAATATCATAAATCTGTAATGCAATTTTGGAGTCATTAATCAATTCAAACTGCAATTGGCAAACCGGATTAAATGGATTTGGGTAAACCGACAATAATCCTAATTCTGATGGCAATTGTAAGTATATTTCCGATTCTTTGTTTTCAACCTGTAAATTTTCCAGAACAACGAAATTGTTTGGTGACCATGACGGGATTAAATTGTCTGAAGTTAGGCTATAAAGTTCACCCGATTGGAGTTCATAGTATTTAAAGTTTGGAGTTTGTCCTTCAACAATATACAATTCTGTACCCATGCTATTATCTTTCCCCATTACCGGAATATCGGTAAATTCGCCATACCACTGCCTGTATCCTAGGATGACATCATCATAATAAGCAATGAGCAATCCATTATTCGGGATTGATTCAGGTAATTCAAGATTACGAACAAGGTAAAACCCTTGTTGGCTTGATTGATTAAATGAAAAATCATCAATACTCAAAAGGTCTTCAATGTTTGGACTTTCCAGTACGGATTTTGCAACATTCTGTCCATCATCCCAAACCATATTATATACGCTGTCGTCGGGTTCGTATAATAAATTAAGCCAATAACCCTTACCAACGCGTAAATTATTTAAGTTCCCAGACCACGTGTCCCAAATTCCGTCATAATCTGTATCGAGGTGAAAATATCCAACACCCTGTCCGATGATAAATTTTGTGACGTCCTCAACATGCTGTGGAATTGCATCAAGTGTAGCTACGTAATCCGTGCCGACATAGGAAACTAAATTATTCCCCCAAACCAATTCGTAATTGTAATCAGGAGATGTTAGATATCCGTCCGGAACCCTAAATTCCATTGTACTATCCGGATGAATACTTACCCAATAACCAAGATTGGGAAGAAACTCATTTAAATTTCCGCTCCATTGGTCCATAATTCCATCGTTGTCTGAATCAGAGTGAAAGGCTGCTATTCCTTGGCTGATGACATAATAAAATTTTTCCTCGTAGTCTCCCAGTATATTTTGCAATGAATTATCATAGGGAAGTGCAGGAAAACTGATCAAATTATTTCCTCCGGTTAAATCGAACACCCATTCAACCGTTTGTTCAAATTTTACGGTTTCCCATGCAGCATACTCTAAACACGCATCGCCATCTGTAAAAGATGGTTGATAACAGTTATAAAAACGGTCATAGGGTACAGCACCAAGGACTCGCCCAGTATCCTGCACAGTTCCTGGAAAATCAAATTCACCGTTATCTATTTCAAATGTCGAATCAAGGATGGTCCAATGATTTAATTCATCAAAAAATTCTATAATGATTATGCCACGGGATGCATTCGAATTTCCGTTATAACTCCAATCCAGTTCTATATTTCCACTATGAGATCTATAAATTGCGCTGAATCCTGTAATGCCATCACCAAATACATTACATGTGGTATTTGTGCCTTCACACATATAACAATCGTCTATTAAATCGGACTCGCAGAAAATTTCATCATTTGAATCATTATTATTGGTGACATAGCCTTCAGGTAATTCTGGGTAATGCGGTATATCATATTGAAGATCATCATTTAAATTTTCACAAAAAGTAAATTCGTCTCCACTGCCCAGTCCATCTCCATCACCGTCAAAATAGTAGGATTCAGGTGCAGATTGAAAGCAACCGCAACCAAGATCATTATCCTCTCCATCACAAACAAGACAGGGATCAATTACATTCGTAACACAATAAATATCGTCGTTAATATCGCCATTATTTTGAACCATATTATCATCAACATCATAAGGGCATAGTTCCATTCCTTCGCCAACACCCAAACCGTCACCGTCCATATCAATAAAATATTCAGAAATGCCATTACCGTCGCAGATACCACATTCATCAATAATATCGCTTTCGCAATATATCGAATCGTTACTGTCTAAATCATTATCAACCCACCCAGGCTCAACCGAGTCTGTACACATCAGCACACCTTCACCTGTCCCCAGTCCGTCCATATCTTCATCAATATAAAATGTTTCCGGACCCTCCTGAAGGCAGCCTCCAATTCGAATGATAACCTTACTATGAAATCCGCCATCACTAAAGCTTGGAACTAAATCGTCCCGTTCAACCGTAACTGAATTTATCATTCGCATATTATAGGTATGCTCTTCAAGATACAGGAAAATGTCGTAATCTTCGGGGAGGTCAAAATCTGGCCAAGTCAAATAGTAATCAACTTCTGGAGGGATTTCATAAAAAGTTGCCTGCACTTCCCATTCTGAAATAGCAGCTAATTCATTATACTCACGTATGTCAGTAGAAAATCGTACCCATTCACAAGCCACCCCATTAACATCAACATCACCAAACCAATCACTATGATAAAAATAGGTGTCTGATAATGGTGCTGATGCTTCCAAAATAGGTGTGTTGATCTGGTCTTCACCGTATCGGAAACCGTTTGAAGCAGTATCGCTCAATCCTATATAAATGGTGTCAGGGTATCCAAAACACATACCATCCCAAATCCCACCATAGGTGCCACCACAGTCAGTAGTAACCCAATCGCAATCTGCATCATTGCACTCTGAAAGATTTGATGGAGTTTGCCCATTATCATCAACGCAGGCCTCTGAATCCTCATTTACACAGTTCCAGTGTATTTCCCAATTGCATTGTGCATAACTCTCACAACTTTGCGAATCACCAGCTGGATTTCCGGCGGGACATTCATTACCAGCGTAATCTACACAATGATTTGTAGGAGGATACCACCCTTCATCCTGCAAGCCTAGTGGTAGATACCAATCTTCAAATCTATCCTGTGCAGGAAGAAAAGCCAATAAGAAATGGATTATTAAAATCCTGGTATAAATATTTTTTAAAGGAAACAATTCGATATTCAAATAACCAACCTAACTGAAATTACATACGTTTTCATTCACAGACTAGTGAGTACCGTCAATTTAAGGAGACGGTATTAACTTCGTCACAATCTGTTTAAGTACAATATTATGATAATCACTGCCTCGTGGCAGGATTACCTATTTTTATTAACAATATATTATATCGTGTTCCTATTTAATAAAGAAAACGGAAGAAAATTGATTCTTCCGTCTTCAATTATGGGCAAATTTGAGTAAACCATAAGAGATAACAATTGGGGTAAAACCCCTTTAACAAATGCCCACTAAATAATAATTAGGTAAAAATTCCGCTCGGAAGTTTACAATGCCTATCTGTTATTTAAAAAGGAAAAAAGTATGACTTTTTTACAACTCATTTACTATGTATTCATTAATAATTCTGAAAAGTCAGATTCAGTCAAAATTGTCAATTCTAATTCCATTGCTTTATTATACTTAGAACCGGGATTGTTCCCCGCAATGACAAAATTTGTTTTTTTACTTACAGTTGATTTAATAACCCCGCCTAACGTTTCAATCTGACTTTTTGCTTCTTTACGGGAATAATTTTCCAATGTACCGGTCAGAACAAATGATTTTCCAGCTAATTTTCCATTGGTATTTTTTGAAGAATCAATAAAGTGAATACCATTGTCCATGAATTTTTGAATGATATCTAAATTTTGAGGAATAGAAAAAAATACAGTTATGGATTCTGCCATTATTTCACCAATTTCATGAATGGATTTCAGTGCTTCACTATTTGCTTCCATTAATTGACTGATATTTGAATTAAATTCTTTTTCTAATAAAACTGAAGCATGCTCTCCAACATGTGGAATTCCTAATGCATGAATAAACTTAGAGAAGCGTATCCTTTTTACCTTGTTGATTGCGGTTATAAGGTTTTTAGCCGACAATTCGCCTTGCCTGTCCAATGAACTGATTTGGGATTCCTGTAAAATAAAAATATCAGATACATCTGAAATCATTTCATTCTCGACCAGTTGATCCACCAGTTTTTCTCCAAAACCGTCAATGTCCATACATCGTTTAGAGACAAAATGTTTTATCCTGCCTTTTATTTGAGCTGGGCAGGAATAATTTCTGCACCTATATGCTGCTTCACTTTTTAACCGTGTGATGTGTTCCTTACAGGAAGGGCAAGCTCTCGGTATAGTGTACCGATTAGAATTTTTCTTTCTCTTCTCAATTATGACTTTAACAACTTTAGGAATGACATCACCAGCTCTCTGAATGAGCACAGTATCGCCTATTCTGATATCCTTTCTGTCAATTTCATCTTGATTATGCAGGGTTGCATTAGAAACCATAACTCCCCCAACCTTTACAGGTTCGAGTTTTGCCACAGGCGTAACTACACCTGTTCGACCGATACTTGCATAAATATCATTTATAATTGTCGTTTCCTGTTGAGATTTAAATTTTCCTGCAATTGCCCATCGTGGTGAACGGCTGCGGACACCTAATCTATTTTGTAATTCAAATGAATTTATTTTAAAAACAGCACCATCTATATCATATGATAATTGGTTGCGTTGTGCCTCCAATTTCTGGTGATAATGGATTATAAAATCTGAACCCATACCAGATTGGATTAATGGATTAACCGGAAACCCCCATTTTGGAAGTGTGTCCATAAATTCCAAATGAGATTTAAATACAGGTCCCGTTACTGTGCCTGCTGCATAACAGAAAATCTTCAACGGTCGATTTGCAGATATTTTGGGATCAAGTTGGCGCAAACTTCCTGCAGCACAATTCCTCGGATTTGCAAAAGGTTGTTTGTTATTTTTCAAACGCTGTGTGTTTAAGTGTTTGAAATCTTGATGATCTATAAAAACTTCACCTCTAACTTCCAATAATTCAGGAGTATTGGTGTCATCATTTAGAACCAAAGGAATTGAACGTATGGTTCTCAGGTTTTGGGTGATGTCCTCCCCATTAATTCCATCGCCCCGAGTGGAACCTGAAGTGAATTGTCCATTTTCATAGACAAGCTCAACAGCCAGCCCATCTAGTTTTGGTTCGCCAGCATATTCAATTTCTTCATCTGTTTTTAAATACCGTTTAATGCGTGAATCAAATTCGGATAATTCCTCAGCATTCATGGCATTCTCTAGTGAAAGCATTGGAATTCGATGAGAAATTGTATTGAATCCCTTTAGTGGTTGTGCGCCTACACGCTGGGTAGGTGAAGAAGGTATAATGAGTTCCGGATGTTGGGACTCAATTGTTTGCAATGTCCTGAAAAGCTGATCGTATTCTTGATCGGAAATTTCAGGATCATCTTTTATATAATAACGATAATTATGGTGGTTAATTTCTTGGCGGATTCGCTTGAGTTCATTTTTTATATTTTTCATTATTAAATAAATTTAATCTATAAAATTTCCTCATTAATGATGGATGGAAGATGAAAATAGTGTTCATGACTAAAATTAAATTCTTTGTGAACATAATCGCCTTTTGGGTTTACTTTGTATTTGTTTTTATAATGATCTTTATTTTCAATTATATCTACTAATGCATCAATAAATTGCTTAATGTCATCTTCGGTATTATAAAGCCCAAGGCTAACTCTTACCATGCCCATCCATGGTTCAATATGCCATGGGTTTTCAGTCTCACGAACAGATTCAATTTGGCTCGCGTGGGTTTGCTCGAGCATTTTTTCCACATATGGATGAGCACAAAAACATTCATTCCTAACAGCAATATTGTGATAATCATTTAAAACTGCAGCCACTAAACCATGATCCAAATCCTGAATATTAAAAGATATAGAAGCAGCCCGTGGACAGGTGATAGTGTTTGTGTCTCCATAGATAATTATTCCATCCAGCTCTACCATTTTCTCAAGCAATGAATTGGTCATTGCCAGATTTTTCTCTAGCACAAAGTCCATTCCAATTCGATCCAGAACTTCAAGTGAAGCGCCAAGTGTAATAGCACCTAATATATTTGGCGTTCCAG
>MDTE01127253.1_pt1 | contig 22339 bp, 32 predicted proteins | sample 811231 | NCBI WGS metagenome assembly MDTE01 (sample SAMN05326651, study PRJNA326480) | marine metagenome | isolation source: seawater | place: Indian Ocean: Red Sea | collected 2010 | reverse complement strand
CGAGAGCATATTTTGCTTGCCCGTCAGGTTGGGGTTCCGGCGATTGTAGTTTACCTCAATAAATCAGACCAGGTTGATGATCCGGAGCTCCTGGAGTTAGTGGAGTTAGAGGTTCGGGAGCTTTTATCCAGCTATGATTTCCCAGGCGATGATATCCCAATAGTGACTGGCTCTGCTCTGCAGGCTTTGGAAGGGGATGAGGGCGAAGCGGGGAAGCAGTCAATAATGAAGTTGATGGAGGCCGTTGATAGTTATATTCCGACCCCAGATCGTCCTAAGGATCAGCCTTTTTTAATGCCGATTGAAGATGTTTTTTCAATTTCGGGCCGAGGCACTGTTACGACTGGTCGAGTTGAGCAGGGAGTTGTGAATGTTGGGGATGAACTCGAAATTGTTGGAATCAAAGACACTACAAAAACGGTTTGTACGGGTGTTGAAATGTTTCGCAAGTTGTTAGATCAAGGCGAGGCAGGTGATAATATTGGCGCACTTTTGCGTGGCACTAAGCGTGAGGAGGTTGAGCGAGGTCAGGTATTGGCTAAGCCAGGCTCTATTAAGCCACATACTAAATTTAAGGCGGAAGCTTATATTTTAACGAAAGACGAGGGCGGTCGGCACACTCCGTTTTTTACTAACTATCGGCCGCAATTTTACTTCAGAACCACTGACGTGACCGGTAGCGTGGAATTGCCAGAAGGAACAGAGATGATCATGCCTGGCGATAATGTAACGATGTCTGTCGAGCTAATTGTTCCAATCGCCATGGATCAAGGGTTGAGGTTTGCGATACGCGAAGGCGGGCGCACAGTTGGTGCCGGTGTTGTTGCAGAAATTATCGAGTAGTCAGGGTTGAAGGTATATTGATACACTAAATGATAGGGGCTGTGGGAATAAGAAGATGGATAGCCAAAATATTAGAATTCGGCTCAAGGCCTTTGATCATCGTATTCTTGATCAGTCAACCCAGGAGATTGTGAATACTGCTCGACGTACGGGAGCAGAGGTGAGGGGTCCCATCCCCCTGCCGACGAACATAGAAAAGTTCACTGTTTTGAGGGGTCCACATGTGGATAAAAAGTCGCGCGAACAGTTTGAGATAAGAACACATAAAAGGCTCCTAGATATTGTTGAACCAACCCCGCAAACTGTGGATGCGCTGATGAAACTCGATCTCGCCGCCGGGGTTGATGTAGAAATTAAGCTGTAAGGACGGATTTATGCGCACTGGTCTACTAGCTCGTAAAGAGGGAATGTCTAGGGTCTTTATGGAGGATGGGAGCCATCTTCCTGTGACCGTGTTGAGTGTAGAGCATTGTCAGGTGGTCGCGCAACGGACGCGGGAGCGGGATGGATATACTGCTTTGCAGGTTGGAGTAGGTGCGGCTAAGGCCAAAAATACAAATAAAGCGCTAAGAGGGCACTTTGGGACAGCCAAAGTGGAGCCCAAAAAGAGGTTAACAGAATTTCGGGTTAGTGAGGATGCCCTCTTGGAAGTCGGCGTAGAACTTTCGGCAAGCCATTTTGTGGAAGGCCAATTTGTGGATGTGACGGGAACATCGATTGGAAAAGGCTTTGCCGGCGCTATGAAGCGACATAACTTTGGTGGCCTTCGTGCTAGTCATGGAGTTTCAATTTCTCATCGTAGCCATGGGTCAACTGGTAATTCCCAAGACCCAGGGAAGGTCTTTAGAGGGAAGAAGATGGCCGGGCAGATGGGTAATCGTAAGACTACGGAACAAAATCTCTATGTTGTCAGGACGGATGAGGCACGGGGTCTTATTTTGTTGATGGGCGCTGTGCCGGGCCCTAAGGGCGGGTATGTTAAGATCAGCGATGCCTGTAAGCATGCTTTGCCGGCCTCGGCCCCCTATCCGGCTGGTCTTAAAGGGGGCAAGACACGGGTGGCAGGGTCGGAGACTTTGGAGGGGCAGAGTGCTGGGGAGCAGGGTGAAACCACTAAGCCGAATGTCGGTGGGGAGGCGAAGCAATGATCCAATGTGACGTGCTAACCCTGGAAAACAAGCCTTCTGGCAAAGTAGACCTTTCTGAGAGTATTTTTGGTGTTGAAGTGCGGACTGATATTTTGCACCGGATGGTGAAGTGGCAGTTAGCCAAACGTCAGTCGGGCACTCATAAGGTAAAAGAGAGAGGGGAGGTGCGGGGGAGCACAGCGAAAATCTATCGACAAAAAGGCACTGGGCGGGCGCGACATGGTTCCAAAAAAGTTTCGCAATTTGTCGGTGGTGGGGTGACTTTTGGCCCTGTTGTCCGCAGTCACGCTTTTGCCCTTCCCAAAAAAGTAAGACGCTTAGCTCTCCGGTGTGCGCTGTCGTCCAAACAAAGGGAAGGCAAACTCGTAATTCTTGACAGCGCACAGTTGCAGGAGCCTAAAACCAAAATGTTGTCGGATAAGGTGAAGGCTTTTGGGTGGTCTTCAGTATTGATAGTTGATTCCGTTAATTTAGACGAAAATCTTCAGTTAGCGGCGGGGAATCTAGGATCGGTGGATGTGATTTCTAGTGAAGGCGCTAATGTTTATGATATTCTAAGACGGGATTTTCTAGTCCTGACAACTGCCGCTCTTAACGATCTGGAAGGGCGGTTAAAATGACTAGTGTTGAAGATTTTGACGTCCTGCTAGGACCTATAGTAACGGAAAAAGCAACCAGCCTTAGTGAGCACGGGCAAATTGTTTTTAAAGTCCGTATAGATGCCACCAAAGTACAAATTCGTAGAGCCGTTGAGCGCTTATTTGATGTCAAAGTTACTGGGGTGAATACTATTCGTGTGACTGGAAAAACAAAATTTTTCCGTCAAACATTGGGGCGTAGGTCAAACTACAAGAAGGCTGTGGTCACCCTAGCTGAGGGTCAAAATATTGATTACTTGGCTGGATTATAAAGGAACCTAAGTTATGGCACTCAAACAGTTTCGTCCCATGACGCCATCCCAGCGGCAGTTGGTCACCGTAGATCGAAGCTCACTCCATAAGGGCGGTCCGATCAAGACTTTGACTCACGGTAAAACATCCACCGGTGGACGCAATAGCCAAGGACGGATGACGTCGCGGCACAGGGGTGGGGGTCATAAACGGCGCTACAGAAAAATTGATTTCAAGCGGCGAAAATTCGATATAATTGGGGTAGTGGAACGGCTGGAATATGATCCGAACCGGACGGCCTTTATAGCACTGGTACGCTATAAAGATGACGAACTCGCCTATATTCTGGCGCCGCAGCGAGTTGGGCCAGGCGATGAAATCATTTCTGGTGACCGGGTGGATATTAAGCCAGGTAACGCCATGCCCTTAAAAAATATGCCTGTCGGCACAGTTGTCCATAATATTGAGTTGAAGGAACGTAAGGGTGGCCAGTTGGCGCGAGCGGGTGGCACTTACGCTCAGCTTGTTGGCAAGGATGCAGGTTATGCTTTGCTGCGTCTGTCGTCTGGCGAGCAAAGGATGGTTCGCGCAGAATGCATGGCGACGGTGGGGGCCGTTTCCAATCCGGATCGCAAGAATATCAAGATCGGTAAAGCAGGTCGAAGTAGATGGTTAGGTAGACGGCCAAAGGTGCGTGGTGTAGCCATGAACCCGGTTGATCATCCTCATGGGGGCGGTGAAGGGCGAAGCTCGGGTGGACGACATCCCGTTACGCCTTGGGGCGTGTCCACAAAGGGTAAACGGACTAGAAATAATAAGCGTACTGACAAGTTAATACTTCGTCGTCGCCGGCGTAAGAAATAATTAGGGGGGCTTGATGGCGCGTGCTGTTTGGAAAGGGCCATTTGTGGATGGCTATTTGCTTAAGAAAGTCGAGGAAGTAAATGCGTCGGGACGTAAGACTGTGATAAAGACGTGGTCTCGGCGTTCTACTATTTTACCCCAGTTCGTTGGTCTTACGTTTGGGGTCCACAACGGAAAGAAATTTATACCAGTTTTGGTTACGGAGGATATGGTCGGCCACAAATTAGGCGAATTTTCCCCGACACGGGCATTTTTTGGCCATGCTGCCGATAAGAGAGTAAGGAGAGTTTAGTAAATGGGTAAGCGGAGCCAAGAACGCAGGCTTTCAGCGACAGAGGCCATGGCTGTAGCCGGTCGGCTGAGAACCAGCCCTCAAAAATTGAATTTGGTTGCTAAGCTAATTCGAGGGTTGCCAGCGGAGAATGCGCTCACCCAACTAAAATATTCTCCAAGACGAATTGCAGGTGAAGTAAGGGCGGTCCTCCAGTCGGCGATAGCAAATGCTGAGAATAATCACAATTTGGATGTGGATCGATTGATCGTGGCGGAAGCTTACGTAGGGAAGAGTTTGGTTATGAAGCGGTTTCGGCCTCGCGCTAGAGGTAGGGGCGCCCAGATTATTAAACCTTTTAGTCGAATGACCGTGGTAGTACGGGAGCAGGGGGAAGAATAGGATATGGGCCAGAAAGTTAGTCCAATAGGGATGCGGCTTGGAGTGAACCGAACCTGGGATTCGCGTTGGTATGCGGATGTTGGGTACGGGGATTTACTGCAGGAAGATCTTAAAATTCGTAAATATTTGCTTAAGCGCTTGGATCAGGCGGGTGTTAGTAGAGTAGTGATTGAGCGTCCCGCTAAAAATGCCCGAATTACTATTCATACTGCTCGGCCGGGAGTTGTTATAGGAAAAAAGGGGGCGGATATTGAGAAGCTCAGGCAGGCTGTTGCCGCTCTTACCTCAAGTGAGGTGCACCTAAATATTGTCGAAGTAAGAAAGCCCGAAATCGAGGCTCAGTTGGTTGCGGAGAATGTTGCTCAGCAGCTTGAAAGGCGTGTCGCTTTCAGGCGAGCTATGAAGCGAGCCGTTCAGTCGGCCATGCGGCTGGGAGCGCAGGGAATTAGGATTAATGCTGGTGGAAGGTTAGGTGGGGCTGAGATAGCTCGTACTGAATGGTATAGGGAAGGTCGGGTCCCTCTTCATACACTAAGGGCCGATGTTGACTATGGTGTGGCCCGGGCGGATACGGCCTATGGTACTTGTGGAGTAAAGGTGTGGATTTTTAAGGGCGAGATCATGGAGCACGACCCAATGGCGCAAGATCGTCGTCGGGCTGAGGCACAAGGTATAAGGGTATGATTGTAGGTGTAGGCAATGCTAAGTCCAAAACGCACGAAGTATAGAAAACAACAAAAGGGTCGTATTCACGGTTTGGCCAAAGGTGGGACCGACCTCAATTTTGGTGCCTATGGACTGAAGGCTGAGCAACCGGGGCGCATAACGGCAAGGCAAATAGAAGCAGCTCGAAGAGCGATAACCCGGCATTTAAGGAGAACCGGTCGAATGTGGATTCGGGTTTTTCCTGATGTTCCTGTTAGTAAAAAGCCAGTTGAGGTGCGCATGGGTAAGGGTAAGGGTGTTCCGGAATTCTGGGTTTGTCGGATTAAACCTGGACGGATTATGTTCGAGTTGGACGGCGTGCAAAGCTCTCTTGCAAGGGAGGCGTTTAGGCGTGGAGCGGACAAGTTGCCTATCCGTACACGGATTGTTACTCGCATAGGCGGGGAGATTCAGTCATGAAGATAGAGGACGTTCGGGCTAAGAATGATGGGGAACTAGAAACGGAACTTCTCAGTCTGAAAAAGGAGCAATTTAATCTGCGATTTCAGAGGGCAACAGGACAGTTGGAGAATACCTCTCGTGTGAGATCTGTCCGCCGAGATATCGCTCGCGTACACACTATTATGAAGCAGAGAAGTCAAGCTAGTTCTTAACTTAAAAGGCGGACAGTCGGGAAGTAAGAAGTGATATGCCAAGAAGAGTTTTACAGGGTACGGTTGTGGGAGATAAGTCTGAGAAGACGATAGTGGTTCAAGTGGATCGATTGATCCAGCACCCGCTATACAAAAAGTTTATCCGCAGATCTAAGAAGTACATGGTCCACGACCCTGAAAATACCAAGAAGGTGGGAGATAAGGTCCAGATTCGTGAGTGCCGGCCTATATCTAAGAGTAAACACTGGGAACTAGTGGTTGAGATCTAATGGGGTGGCCAATGGGAAGTGTTGATTTTGGGGGTTACTATAGATGATACAAATGCAGACTCAGTTGGAGGTCGCAGATAACTCGGGCGCACGCCGTGTCCAGTGCATCAAAGTTTTGGGTGGATCCGGGAGAAAAACGGCTTCGATTGGTGATGTTATTGTTGTTTCTGTCAAAGAGGCAATCCCAAGGGGGAAGGTGAAAAAGGGAGATATACATAGAGCTGTTATTGTGCGGACGGCAAAAGAGATAAGGCGGCCAGACGGAGGTGCTATTCGGTTTGATAAAAATGCGGCTGTGTTAATCAGTCAGCAAAATGAGCCTATCGGAACACGGATATTCGGTCCGGTCACTAGGGAACTGCGGTCCCGTCAATTTATGAAAATAATTTCTTTGGCGCCGGAGGTGTTGTGATGACCCAAAAAAAGCGCATAAAAAAAGGTGATGAGGTTGTGGTTGTTTCGGGTCGTGATCGTGGGAAAACAGGAGAGGTCGTTCGAGTTGTGGCGAGCAGTGACAGGATAACGGTCCAGGGGATAGCTCTGGCTAAGCGGCATACCGCGCCCTCAGCGAATAATCCGGGGGGGGTGATCGATAAGGAGATGTCTGTCCATATTTCTAATGTGTCACTTCTGGACCCCAAGGATCGCAAGGCAACTAAGGTGGGTTATAAAATTTTAGAGGATGGCCGCAAGGTCCGTTTTTCAAAGCGCTCCGGCGAAATTATTGATCAGTAGGTGGGAAATGCCTCGTTTACAGGAACATTACGAAAAAGTTGTACGGCAGACGTTGGTGGAGGAGTTCCAATATTCCAATGAAATGCAAATACCTAAGTTAGAAAAAATCGTCGTTAATATGGGGCTGGGGGAATCTGGTCGAGAGACAAAAAAGGTGGAGGGGGCTGTTGCGGACCTAATGGCAATTACTGGACAAAAGCCAGTAGTGACCCTTGCTAAAAAGTCTATAGCTAATTTTAAGTTACGGGAAGGAACAACCGTCGGCTGCAAAGTTACCCTGCGTAGGGATCGGATGTATGAGTTTTTGGATAGATTAGTTACGATTGCTCTGCCGAGAGTGAGGGACTTTCATGGAGTTCCCAGTAGTAGCTTTGATGGTAAAGGTAATTATTCCCTAGGATTAAAGGAGCAGATTATTTTTCCGGAGATTGACTATGATACCGTGGATGAAGTGCGAGGCTTGGATGTGGCTATCGTCACTACGGCTCAGACGAATGAGGAAGGTAGGGCCCTGCTGAAGGGTTTTAATATGCCTTTTGGTGAATGAATATATTGGTAACGTATAAGAGGAGGCATTGGCATGGCTAAACGCAGTGCCATTGAGAAAAATCATAGACGCCAGAGGCTCGTTGCAAAAAATGCCGCGAGACGAAAGGCGATCAAAGAAGTAGCTAATAATAAGACGTTGGCGCCTGAGGAGAGATTTGCTGCATCCCTGAAGCTTGCTCAAATGCCCAGGAATGGTTCTAAGGTTCGGGTGCGTAATCGATGTCAGCTGACAGGCCGGCCACGTGGTTATTATAGGAAACTTAAAATTTCGCGCATCGGGCTTAGAGAGCTCGCTTCATCTGGCCAGGTGCCAGGCATGGTTAAATCAAGTTGGTAGGGTTGAAAAAATGACAATGACAGACCCACTTGGAGATATGCTGACACGCATACGCAATGGTCAAAGGGTAGGGCATCCACAGATCGACTGTCCTTCTTCTCGGTTTCGGGTGAACGTTTTGGAAGTTCTGGAGCGGGAAGGGTACATCCGAGGATTTCGCGAGGTGGAGGAAACCAAAACCCAACCTCGAATAGAGATTGAGCTAAAATATCATGAAGGTTCGCCAGTGATTCGAGCGATACAGAGAGTTTCTCGGCCGGGCCGGAGGATATATGCGTCTATTAAGGATCTGCGTCCGGTGAATAATGGGCTGGGAATATCCATCTTATCTACACCCCGTGGTGTGATGTCAGATGCAGAGGCCCGGATGGCTAATGTCGGAGGGGAAGTGTTATGCACCGTGGTGTAGCCGGAGATTGTTGGTTTAACGGACAGGGATGCTGACCATGTCAAGAATCGGGAAAAATCCAGTTGCTATTCCAGATGGTGTGGATGTCGCTGTCTCCGGCCGAGAGGTTACGGTGAAAGGTAAGTTGGGAGAGTTGAATAGCCAGCTATCTCCGGAGTTGGAGATCTCCACTAAGGATGGGAAGGTTTTTATTAAACCCATTAGGGAAGATAGCGGGGGGCGTTCCATGTGGGGACTAGGGCGTACTATTGTCAACAACATGATTTTGGGGGTTTCACAAGGCTTTAGTCGCAAGTTGGAGATCGTGGGCGTGGGGTATCGCGCGGCAGTTGAAAAAAAAATACTCACCCTTCAGTTGGGATACAGTCACGATATTAAGGTCATGATACCTGATGAAATAGAAGTAATTTGTGAAAAGCCGACTGAGATTGAAATCAAGGGCGTGGATAAGCAGCAAGTTGGGCAACTGGCCTCTGATATTCGCGATTTACGTAAGCCTGAACCCTATAAAGGTAAGGGTGTCAGGTATGTAGGTGAGTATATCCTACGTAAGGAAGGCAAAAAGAAATAGGTGGATGGATGCTTGGGGCACTTAAAATGTTTCAACGAAGGCGGCGGCGCAACAGGCAACGTCTTCGCAAAGTCTCTGGCGGGCGGGCGCGACTGACCGTGTTCCGCTCGAATAAAAATATATATGCTCAAGTTGTTGACGACGGGGCAGGCAAAACAGTTGCCGCTGCATCGACCTTGGATGAGGAAGTGAGGGAGGGTCTTAAAGGTGGAGCGGACATAGAGGCGGCTAGGCGGGTCGGAAAATTAATAGCTAAGCGGGCACAAGCGGTGGGTTGTAGTGATCTTGTTTTTGACCGTGGTGGGTACCTTTATCATGGTCGTGTAAAAGCGTTGGCGGAGTCAGCGCGTGAGCACGGACTTAAATTTTAGATTAGAAGAGGCCGATGTAATGGCAGATGATGGAAACAAGCGGTCCGAGGGCCGGAGCCGTCGAGGAGGCCGGAGAGGCGGAGATCGCCAAGAGCCGGGCCAAGACTTACTTGATAAATTGGTAAGTATTAATCGTGTTGCGAAGGTTGTTAAAGGCGGCAGAAGATTTGGCTTTGCTGCCTTAGTAGTGGTCGGAGATGGAAGCGGTAGAGTGGGGTTTGGTAAGGGCAAGGCTCGGGAAGTGCCGGAGGCTATCAGAAAGGCAACTCAGACAGCTCAGGGCCGCCTAGTGCGGGTTCCACTTCGGGAAGGCCGAACACTACACCACGACGTTAACGGTCGGTTTGGAGCTGGGCGGGTGGTTCTGAGGGCGGCTCCTCCTGGTACAGGAATAATTGCCGGGGGGCCAATGAGGGCCGTGTTTGAAACGCTGGGTGTGCAGGATGTGGTGACCAAATCTATAGGGAGCGCTAATCCGTATAATATGGTGCGTGCTACGTTTGACGCACTAGCTAAAATTGAATCGCCACGCTCGACGGCGGCAAAGCGAAATAAGAAGATTGGGGAGGTCCTTGCTAATCGTGGGAAAGCTGGTGTTGCCAGGGAAAGGGTTCGCGATGGCGCAGAATGAAGTCGGACGATTGCGGGTCACACAGATAGGCAGTGGAATAGGTCGGCCCAAAGATCAAAAAGCCACGTTGGTTGGGTTGGGGTTGAATAAATTAAATCGTACTCGGGTGCTAGATAATAGTCCCTCCATACGAGGAATGATAACTAAGGTCCAGCATCTTGTTCATGTGGAGATCGTTGAGTGAGCAGAATGGTTGGAGGGATGTTGGGAGGTTGTTGGGAATGAAGCTGAATGAACTGCGTGATAACCCCGGAGCTAATCGCGAGCGTTCGAGAGTTGGTCGCGGCATTGGGTCGGGTTCAGGGAAGACTGCGGGCCGTGGTCATAAGGGGCAAAAATCGCGATCCGGAGTTGCTATAAAAGGATTCGAAGGGGGGCAAATGCCTCTTTATAGACGCTTACCAAAGCGGGGTTTTAACAATAAGTTTTCAAAAAAATATGCTGAAGTCAATGTAGGCCAGATCCAGGCGGCGATAGATAGAGGTAGGTTAACAGTTGGCGAGGGCTTTATGGATATAAAGTCGCTTGAAACGGCTGGGTTGATCTCGGGGGCTCCTAATGGAGTGCGTCTTTTAGGGAATGGAGATTTAACTGCTAAGATAAATATAGAGGTTAGCGGTGCCACCGCGGGGGCTATGAAAGCCTTTAAGAAGGTAGGTGGTGAAATAAAGATCTTGCAGGGCACGGGAAAGGTTGCCCCTGAGAGACGGGATAGGTCGGATTCTGTTTCGACCGGTGATTAAGAGATCAGGAATTATTTTTGTACTAGGTAGGTAATGCCCTCAGCAGCAGAACAACTCGCAGCAAATATTAACTTTGGAGCTCTAGCAAAAGCAACGGAGTTGAAGAAGAGATTGTGGTTCACATTTGGTGCTTTAATCGTATATCGGTTGGGGACCTATATACCTTTGCCTGGAATTGACCCAATAATTTTGGAGGATGTTTTTCGCCAGCAGGCGGCTGGAATAATAGGGATGTTTAATATGTTTTCGGGTGGAGCGCTTGGTCGAATGACTATTTTTGCTCTAAATATAATGCCCTATATTTCCGCCTCAATAATTATTCAGTTGATGACCACGGTATCGCCGCACTTGGCGCAGTTGAAAAAGGAAGGGGATTCCGGGCGCCGAAAAATCACGCAATACACGCGGTATGGAACAGTTATTTTAGCCACTTTTCAAGGTCTTGGCATTGCCGTTGGTCTGGAAGGAATGACGGGGAGCCAAGGTTCTGCAGTTTTGGATCCTGGTCTTACTTTTCGTGCTATTACGGTTATTACTTTGGTAGGTGGAACAATTTTCCTTATGTGGCTTGGCGAACAAATAACTGCTCGAGGGGTAGGTAATGGGATATCTCTGATAATTATGGCGGGTATCGTCGCAGAGCTCCCATCGGCAATGGCTACCACATTAGAATTAGGCCGCACGGGTGCCCTGTCTGCCCTGTTTATTATTCTTCTGATGGTTATGGCGATCGCAGTCATAGCGTTTATCGTATTTGTTGAAAGGGCGCAGAGGCGCCTCATTGTGCAGTATCCGAAGCGTCAAGTTGGAAATAGGATGTTTGGAGGGGAAAATAGTCATCTTCCCTTAAAATTAAACACGGCGGGTGTGATCCCGCCAATTTTTGCCAGTTCTCTTCTACTGTTACCCATAACAGCGATGAGCTTTTCAGCGGCGAGTGGGCCCGGGTGGTTGTCCGATTTTGCGGCGCTCCTTTCTAGAGGTTCTCCAGCCTATTTGTTGTTGTACATCTCATTGATCGTATTTTTTGCCTTCTTTTATACCTCGGTAGTATTTAACCCCGAGGATACGGCGGATAACTTGAAGAAAAATAATGGTTTTATCCCTGGTATCAGGCCGGGAAAAAATACCGCTGAGTATATCGACTACGTCTTGCGGCGTTTGACAACGGTGGGCGCTATTTATCTTTCTGCAGTTTGTGTGCTACCCGAAATATTAATTTCCCAATATGCTGTGCCGTTCTATTTTGGAGGTACAAGTCTATTGATAGTGGTTAACGTTAATATGGATTTTGTAGGTCAGGTTCATTCTCATTTGTTGGCTCATCAATATGAGGGTCTTATTAAGAAATCACGGCTCAGGGGTAGGAGAGGGTGAGTTTAATTTTGTTTGGACCGCCTGGAAGCGGCAAAGGTACGCAGGCCGAATTTTTGGTTGAGGAATTAGGATTGGCTCATCTTTCCACTGGAGACATGCTGCGTGCCGCGGTTCGAGCAAGAACAAAAACAGGTGAGATGGCGAAGAAACTTATGGATGCGGGTGCTCTCGTCCCTGATGAAGTGGTTATTCAAATTATTTCGGATCGCCTGGATGAGAATGATTGTTCGGTGGGGTTTATTTTGGATGGGTTTCCTAGAACGTTAAAACAAGCCACGGCCTTAGATGAACTTTTAACTGAGAAGAAAATCAATAGCTTGCGTGTTATCGAAATCAGGGTTTCAGATGGGCTGCTGGTAGAGCGGATAACAGGCCGTTTTTCTTGTTCCGCATGCGGGGTGGGTTACCATCGGAAGTTTAAGCCACCTCTGATAGCGGGTGTGTGCAACAGTTGTGGGGGGAAAGAGTTTAGTACACGCAAAGACGATAGTGTGGAAACGGTGCAGGATAGATTGAGCAACTATCACGCTCAAACGGCACCACTGTTGCCCTATTATAAGGAGCGGAATTTGTTGGACACAGTAAATGGCGAGTTAGGTATGCAAGAGGTTAGGAGCCAGATAAGGGATGTCTTGGCTCTAGAGGCAAGGCGTTGACCTGGCGTTGTATCTGTTTATAATGCGCCGGCTTGGCGACCCGGCCCAACGGCTGGGCCCTGTTGCGTGAAAACTTTCCCATAGGAGGCCGAAAATTGGCGCGGATTGCCGGGGTTAACATACCGACGAATAAGAGAGTGGTTGTCGCTCTGACCTATATATTTGGCTTAGGTGATACCAAGGCCAAGGAAATCTGCCAGAAGGCGGGGGTTGGTGAGGGTAATCGAGTAAGTGAATTAGCGGAAGCTGAGGTTACCAGAATACGAGAGGTGATTGATAATGAGTATCGTGTCGAAGGAGATCTTCGGCGCGATGTTGCGATGAATATCAAGAGGCTAATGGATCTGGGTTGTTATCGTGGGCTACGACATCGCCGTGGGTTGCCAGTGCGTGGCCAGAGAACACACACCAACGCTAGAACTCGAAAAGGTCGTGCCCGACCGGTGACGGGGAAAAAGAGCGCATAGCTTGTAATAAATAGGTTTTTATATGGCAAATGAGGCAGGTGGACGCGTGAAGCGTCGAGAAAGAAAGAACATTATTTCAGGGGTGGCGCATGTTAACGCGACTTTCAATAACACCCTTATCACTATCAGTGATTTGCAGGGGAACGCGATAGCGTGGTCATCTGCGGGGTCTTTGGGGTTCAAAGGATCTCGGAAGTCGACCCCATATGCCGCTCAGATGGCTGCGGAGGACGCTGGAAAGAAGGCTGCTGAACATGGTATGAAGACGTTGGAGGTAGAAGTGAAGGGGCCAGGTTCTGGCCGTGAATCGGCGCTGCGCGCTCTTCAAGTGGTGGGTTTTAATATTACTTCCATAAGAGATGTTACTCCGATCCCGCATAATGGCTGTAGACCGCCAAAACGAAGGCGGGTGTAGGAAGAACTTTAAGGTGTGTTTTGAGGGTAGCCTGTTTTGGGGCTTTTAGGGATACTAGGGCGAAAGTGCATTGCCTTAAACATAATTGGGGTGGACTAGGTGATTCAGAAAAATTGGCAAGAACTCATAAAGCCTGCAAGACTAGATGTGCAGGTCAATGGCTCAATGGGGCGAACTGGTACTGTAGTAGCTGAGCCATTGGAAAGAGGGTTTGGGTTAACTCTCGGGAATGCGTTACGACGAATTTTGCTCTCCAGTCTGCGCGGTTCAGCTATAACAGGCCTTAAGATTGATGGTGTCTTGCATGAGTTTTCGTCGATACCAGGGGTTATTGAGGATGTGACCGAGGTTGTCCTGAATTTGAAGGCCATATCATTGCGGATGCATGGTGAAGGGTCGAAAAGGATTTCGTTGACAGCTAGTGGGCCGGGGGCCGTTAAGGCGGGTGCTATAGAGACTGGCCATGATGTAGAAATCATCGACCAAGACCTTGTAATATGCAATCTCGATAAAGGTGCTTCCTTAAACTTGGAAATGGTTGTTGAAAGTGGCAAAGGTTATGTTGCTGCTGCTCAAAATGCGGCGGAGGAGGCGCCTATAGGTCTTATTCCGATTGATGCAGTGTACAGCCCGGTTCGCCAGGTTAGTTATAAAGTGGAAAATACGCGAGTTGGACAAGCCACTGACTATGATAAGCTTTCTCTGACGTTAGAGACTGATGGAACTATTTCACCAGAAGATGCGGTGGCTCTTGCGGCCCGTATTTTGACCGACCAGTTGGAGTTATTCATCAATTTTGAGGAACCGACGAAGACTGATGATCAGGAGGCGAAAGATGAACCTAGTTTTAATGCCCATCTGCTTCGTAAGGTGGATGAGCTTGAGTTGTCGGTGCGTTCGGCAAATTGTCTTAAGAATGATAACATCGTCTATATAGGGGATCTCGTTCAGAAATCAGAGACTGATATGCTTCGAACGCCAAATTTCGGGCGGAAATCGTTGAACGAAATTAAGGAAGTTCTGAATGGCATGAACCTCCATTTGGGGATGCAAATTGAGGAGTGGCCGCCAGAAAATATTGAAGAAATGGCAAAACGTTTGGAGGAGCCTTTTTAGGCGCCTGTGGGAAGGGGGCTTCAGAGATGCGTCATAGACTAAGTGGGAGAAAACTTAATCGTACCCACAGTCATAGGAAGGCCATGTTTATTAATCTGGCTGCTGCGTTAGTTAAGCACGAACAGATCGAGACTACCCTTCCAAAGGCTAAGGATTTGCGTGGTGTGGTTGAACGCTTGGTGACCCTGGGTAAAAAGGGAGGGTTACATTCTAGACGTCAGGCGTTATCCAGACTCGGCGGAGATACTGCTTTAGTGGAAAAATTATTCACCTCCTTGAAAGACCGGTATGAAGATAGGTCTGGCGGCTATGTGCGGGTGGTCAAAACGGGCAACCGATTTGGCGATAATGCTCCCATGGCAGTGATAGAGTTTGTGGATAGGGACGAATCTGCAAAGGGGAAGGATTCGGGTCCGGTAGATGAAGATGCGGGGCCCGACGAGGATGCTGAGGCGGCGGCCTAAGCGTTTCTTATTTGGGCTGCATCTATCGGGTTCGATAGAGTCCGCGCTCTCAATTTTTTCAGTCTATACTGGCATTTGTGAGTTCTCACACCGAAGATGGTTGGTTCTAGGATGCCTCATTCTAGGGGTTACTTGGGCTTCTTGGCCGACGATGGCCGAACCTTCCATACCTTCCGATAGACATGCCGTACAACTATCTTACGCTCCAGTTGTAGGAAAGGTTGCCCCTGCCGTCGTTAATATTTACACGCGACGGCGGGTTTCAACTAGCAGCAGATCACTATTCAGTGATCCATTTTTCGAACGATTTTTCGAAGGGATGCCGTTTGGAGTTCCCCGTGAAAGAATCGAGAGCTCTTTAGGATCAGGTGTGGTTATCGGGTCGGAAGGTCTCATAATTACTAACCAACACGTTATTGCTGGCAGTGATGAAATAATTGTCGTCCTTTCGGATCGGAGGGAGTTTGAAGCTAAAATTGTTGGCTCAGATGATAAAATTGACCTAGCTGTCCTTTTGATCGACCCGGATGGTGAGCCTCTGCCGTTTCTTGAGTTTGGAGACTCGGATGGTCTGGAGGTCGGAGATATAGTTTTAGCGATTGGGAATCCGTTTGGTGTTGGTCAGACGGTTACGAGCGGCATAGTTTCTGCCTTAGGTCGAAGCGCTGTGGGCCTATCTGATTGGCGGTCCTTTATTCAGACCGATGCAGCGATTAATCCTGGCAACTCTGGCGGTGCTTTGGTTAATTTGAGTAGCGAATTAATTGGTGTCAATACCGCCATTTTTTCTCGAAGCGGGGGCTCTATTGGTATCGGGTTTGCTATCCCTGCCAATCTCGTGAGGGTAATTGTTGATAGTTTGGTGGCGGGAGGCAAGGCGGTCCGTCCATGGTCGGGTATATTAGGCCAGTCGGTAGATTATGAAATCGGGAGAGCCTTAGGTCTCCCTACTCCAAGGGGAATGATTATAAAGGCTATGCACGCCTTGAGCCCTGCCTGGGAGGCAGGACTCAAGATTGGTGATGTGATTTTATCTATCGATGGTCATGATATTGATAATCCCCAAGGTCTACGTTATCGGATGGTTACCAGCGCTTTAGGTGTCAACATTCCGATCATATTTTTTAGGGAGGGGAAAATTTTCGAAACAACAATGCAGGTAGTTATGCCGCCGGAGGATCCACCGCGAGACGTCATGGTACTGGAGGGCTCTAATCCTTTATCAGGGGCAACTGTTGGCAATCTTTCGCCAGGATTTGCGCAAGAACTTGGGCTAGAGTGGACGCGAATTGGAGTAGTAGTGCTGCGAGTTGAATCTGGGTATGCAGCTCGCCTTGGACTTCGGGTGGGAGATATTGTTTTGGAGCTTGCAGGGGAGAAAATAACTTCCACCAAGCAACTATTAAAAATATTGAACCAAGAGCCTGTAGAGTGGGAAATTAAGATAGATCGAGGTGGTAAGTTAATGAGCGTAGTAGTTAGATTGTGACAGAGGATCTTTTTAACGTAGACTCAGGTGATGGACTGGACCGTCCTCTTGCGGACAAAATGCGACCTGCGGCCATCAACCGGGTGGTAGGGCAGGATCATTTGCTGGGGGTTGAAGGCCCAATTAGTCGGATGCTGGCTTCTGGGAAGCTAGTCTCCATGGTGTTATGGGGGCCGCCTGGATGTGGAAAGACCAGTTTGGCCCGTTTACTAGCTCGACACACCAATTATGAATTCTGTGCGACATCAGCAGTGTTTTCTGGGGTTGCGGAGCTCCGAAAGGTTTTTGAGAATGCAAAGGTGCGACAAAGAGATGGATTGAAGACGTTGATGTTTGTTGACGAAATTCATAGGTTTAATAGAGCGCAGCAGGATGCCTTTCTCCCATATATTGAGGATGGAACAATTACGCTGATTGGAGCAACTACCCAAAATCCATCATTTGAACTTATACCTGCTCTTTTGTCTCGGTGCCAAGTTCTGGTTCTTCATCCTCTGGATAGTGATGCTCTAGAGGCATTACTGGATTCTTGTGAACAAACTTTGGGTTCTGCGCTTCCTGTTACTGTGGATGCCCGTAATACTTTGAAGGCTATGGCCGATGGGGATGGGCGGTTTCTGCTCAATTTAGCAGAGATTGTTTTTGATTGCGCCGATGGTTCTATTTTTGATAGAGAGCAGATAGCAACACTTTTCTCTCAGAGAGCCCCGCTCTATGATAAAGCGCAGGAGGAGCATTATGGGTTGATCAGTGCTCTTCACAAGAGCTTGCGGGGTTCTGACGTGGATGCGGCGTTGTATTGGTTGGCTCGGATGCTGCAAGGTGGCGAAGATCCGATATATATTGCTCGCAGATTAGTTCGGTTTGCTACTGAGGATATTGGCCTCGCTGATCCAAACGCCCTGTTGCAGGCGTTGGCGGCGAAACAAGCGTATGAATTTATTGGCTCTCCCGAAGGGGAGTTAGCCTTGGCTCAGGGTGTTATTTTTTTGGCCACTGCGCCTAAGTCAAATTCTGTGTACGTATCTTTTGGTGAGGCGCAAACGGTTGCTAGGGATAGTGGCTCTCTCCGCCCACCAAAACATATTTTGAATGCTCCGACGCAATTAATGCGAGACCAAGGCTACTCGCGTGGTTACATTTATGACCATAACACGGAATCAGCGTTTTCTGGGCAGAGCTATTTTCCCACTGGGATGCAAAGGAAGCAATTTTATCGTCCGAACATTCACGGTTATGAACGTGAGATAGGAGAAAGACTGCGACAGTGGGAGGCTTTAAGAGATTCTTCGAGTTCTTGAGTTGTCTTCGTGGTAAGTTTGGTGTTCCGATAGCAATTTTTAGACACATTAAGTGCTTTGCCAATATATTTTTGCTCTTTTTTGGACCCCAAGAGATGAATGTCGTGTTTGTAGTGGTGAGTAGATGAAGGTAGCTATAATTGTTGCTATTGGTGGGGCTGCGGGTGCTTTAGGGCGCTATCTATTGACCAGTTACTTAGGTCCATTAGTAGGTGGCGGGTTTCCTTGGGCCATTCTGATGGTAAACGTACTTGGTTCGTTTTTTCTGGGCGCAATTACTGAGTTAGCGGCCCAAAGCGTTCTTGTTACACCTGAAATTAAAACACTCATGACAGTCGGATTCCTGGGCGCTTTTACCACATTTTCTGCTTTTTCTCTTGATATAGTGGAGTTATGCGAGCGTGGGCAGTGGTCCTTCGCGCTCCTCTATATATGCGCATCGGTCTTGATTTCAGTTTTTGGATTGATCGGAGGGGTTATGGTTGTGAAGGCCATAGTGGCATGACCAAAATTTTGATGCTCAAGGTGTCTGAAGAGGAACGTGAATCCCGCTTGGATAAATGGTTGTGTAGGCGCTTTCCAACACTGACCCATGGGTTGGTGCATAAATTACTCCGAACTGGACAAGTTCGTGTGGATGGGGCCCGGGCAAAGGGTGGTCTGCGACTGGAGGCTGGACAGTTAATCAGGATTCCTCCACTGACATTCCAGCACTCAAAATCAGAAGGTTCTTACGATAGAAAATTAGAAGAAAAAGCCCGTGGTTTACGTTCGAGGATCTTATTTGAGGATGACGCGATGATTGCGCTAAATAAGCCTGCAGGTTTGGCCGTACAGGGTGGAACCAAACAGGGTTACCACGTTGATAATCTTTCGCATAGCCTAGTGAGAGGGGAAGGTCCTCGTCCCCGTTTGGTGCACCGGTTGGATAAAGATACTAGTGGTGTATTATTATTAGCAAAATCGCTAATTGCAGCACGGGAGTTAACTTCCGCGTTTCAAAGTAGTCGTGTTGAGAAGACTTATTGGGCAATTGTGGAAGGGGTTCCCCAACATACGAGTGGTCAGGTAGAGAACTTATTGGGGAAAACGCATGTAGGCGGTGTAGAGCGTGTGGTTGTGGGACCAGACGAAGGCCGGTGGGCTAAGACCAGGTATGAGATTCTGGATAGGAGTTCGGCTAAGGCGGCGCTTCTTGGTCTTTATCCTTTGACGGGTCGCATGCACCAACTAAGGGTCCATTGTGTTGATCTGGGTGCTCCCATCATAGGAGATAGGAAGTACAACTCTAGTGCTAGATATGCTAACATGAAATGGGCTGGACATCTTCAACTTCATGCAAGAAAATTAGTGCTGCATAGAGATAGCGGGAGAGAACTCCATATAGAGGCCCCGCTTCCTAGCCACATGAAAATGTGTTTGAAGGGATTAGGGTTTGCCGGGCCAAATTGAGGACTTATGGTAAGGGGCTCCATTTGCATGAGAGAAATGATATGACCAAGATCCGCTGTGACTTTATATTCTCCATCTTTTGTTGTCTAGGTTTTGAAGTTATCTGTATTTTATCAAGTTAGCGACCTATTGTAATTTGGCGTGGTAAAGGAATTTTGTAGGAAATCCTGAAATGAAGGAAATTACAAAAGAATTAGAAAGAAGGAGGCATGCTGCTCATGCAGGCGGTGGTCCAGCTCGGGTCGATGCTCAACATGCAAAGGGAAAACTTACCGCTCGTGAAAGATTAGAGGTTTTATTGGATCCGGGTTCTTTTGAGGAGTATGACGCCTTTGTGGAGCATAGGGCGACTGAGTTTGGGATGGAATCAAGTAAGATTCCAGGAGACGGTGTTATTACAGGCCATGGGACTATCAATGGCAGACCATTATTTGTATTTAGCCAAGATTTTACTGTATTTGGGGGTAGTCTCAGTGAGGCTCACGCCGAAAAAATTTGCAAGGTTATGGATCAGGCAATGAAAGTTGGTATTCCTATCCTGGGTATTAACGATTCCGGTGGAGCCCGAATACAGGAGGGTGTCGCATCTTTGGGAGGTTATGCTGAGGTTTTTCAGAGAAATGTTCTTGCTTCAGGAGTTATACCACAAATCTCCTTGGTGATGGGACCATGTGCAGGCGGGGCAGTTTATTCGCCTGCAATGACGGACTTTATATTTATGGTTAAGGACTCATCTTACATGTTTGTGACGGGCCCGGATGTTGTAAAAACCGTTACCCACGAGGAAGTTACTCATGAAGAACTTGGGGGATCCCAAACCCATACTGGAAAATCTGGTGTAGCGGATGAACATTTCACAAATGATGTTGAGGCCCTCCTGGAGTCTCGCAGGTTTTTCGACTTTCTACCCCTATCAAACCGTTCAGGAGTCCCAACTTGGCCAACCAATGATCCTGTTGATCGGCTGGAGTGTTCACTTGATAAATTAATTCCTGAAAATGCTAACCAACCATATGATATGAAAATGCTTATTCGTAAGACGGTGGACGAAGGAGATTTTCTGGAGTTGCAGCCTGATTATGCTGCTAACATTGTAATTGGTTTTGGCCGTTTTGATGGGCACACAGTGGGAGTGGTTGCCAATCAACCAATGGTTTTGGCTGGGTGTTTGGATATTGACAGTTCCAGGAAGGCAGCGCGGTTTGTTCGTTTTTGTGATTGTTTCAATATCCCGATACTTACCTTTGTTGACGTCCCAGGCTTTCTTCCTGGCACATCCCAGGAGTTTGGTGGGATAATTAAACATGGTGCAAAGCTATTATTTGCGTTTGCCGAGGCTACTGTTCCAAAGGTGACTGTCATAACCCGCAAGGCCTACGGGGGGGCTTATGATGTAATGAGCTCCAAACATTTGAGAGGTGATGTTAATTATTCATGGCCAATGGGCGAGATCGCGGTCATGGGTTCGAAGGGGGCTGTTGAGATTATATTCCGGGGCTCTTTGGGAAGTAAGGAGGATGTCGCGAAGAAAGAGGAGGAGTACAGAGAGCAGTTTACGAATCCTTTCGTGGCGGCGCAGCGTGGTTATGTCGATGATATAATCCAGCCAAGGGAAACGCGTGCGAGAATTTGCAAGTCCTTGAGGTTGCTGAGAACCAAACATCTTGAGAATCCATGGAAAAAACATGACAACATTCCTTTATAGTAAATGAAGTTACAAGAACTGGCGGTCTGAAGAAAATCCTATTCATAATTTAATCATTGGCGTGGTTCAGGGTCGTATGACTTTTCTCTAGGGGATGACATTGTTTGATAAAATTCTAGTTGCAAATAGAGGTGAAATTGCCTGTCGGATTATGAAAACCGCTCAGCGGTTAGGAATAAAAACAGTTGCGATATATTCTGAGGTAGATGTTGATTCGAAACACGTCAATATGGCGGATGAAAGTCTATGTGTGGGTCGAGGTCCGTCGTCAGAAAGTTATTTGCTGATAGAAAAAATATTGGAAGCAGCAGAGAAAACGGGAGCAGATGCTGTTCATCCCGGATACGGGTTCTTATCGGAGAATAGTATCTTTGCGCAACGGGTTTGTGATGCCGGACTAGTTTTTGTAGGGCCTTCTCCTGATTCAATTATGGCGATGGGCGATAAAATTGGGTCCAAGAAACTGGCTAAGGAGGCGGGCGTTAACGTTATCCCAGGTTATTTGGGCGAGATAAGTGATTTGGATCATGCTGTTAGCATTGCAAGAAAGATAGGGTTCCCAGTTATGATTAAGGCGAGTCGAGGGGGTGGAGGCAAGGGTATGCGGGTTGCCTCCCACGTGGAAAGCGTTAAAACAGCTCTCCCCCTGGCGCAAAGCGAGGCGCGGACAAGCTTTGGCGATGATCGAATTCTAATAGAGAAGTTCATTGAGGAACCACGGCATATAGAAGTCCAAATTCTGGCGGACAAGCATGGGAATATTGTGCACTTAAATGAACGTGAGTGTTCCATCCAACGGCGTCATCAGAAGGTTATTGAGGAGTGCCCAAGTTCGTTTGTGGACACTCAGATGCGAGCGTCAATGGGCCAACAAGCCATTAGCTTGGCTCGAGCGGTTAAGTATGATTCAGTTGGTACAGTTGAATTTGTGGTGAGCCCAAAGAAGGAATTTTACTTTCTTGAAATGAATACGCGCCTCCAGGTAGAACATCCGGTGACTGAAATGGTATCTGGATTAGATTTGGTGGAGCAAATGCTGCGTTCCGCCGCAGGTGAGAGTCTTACCATAGGCCAGAAAGATGTTTTGATTTCAGGTTGGGCGGTGGAGGCTCGCTTATATGCGGAAGATCCCACCAAGGGTTTTTTGCCTGCCACCGGAATTTTGGAGAAGTATAGGGAGCCATCAATTCCCGGCTGTCGAGTGGATGGAGGAGTGGTTGAGGGTGATGAGGTGCCAATATTTTATGATCCAATGATTGCTAAGGTCATAGGCCATGGTTCCAACCGGCGAGCAGCTATTGATATACTATCCAAGTCACTCGATCATTTTTGCATACGAGGCGTTGCCAACAATCTCACATTCCTCAGTGCTATTTTGAAACACGACGAGTTTTGTTCGGGAAATATCAGTACAAGTTTAATATCACGGTTGTATCCAAATGGATTTCAGTCCCGTCCCTTAAAAGACAAGGAGAAGAAAAGTTTTTGTTCTGCAGCTGTTTCTATGGAGGTGCTGGAACTAACCCGTCGAGCAAAGATTTCTGG
>MDTE01187419.1_pt1 | contig 22341 bp, 34 predicted proteins | sample 811231 | NCBI WGS metagenome assembly MDTE01 (sample SAMN05326651, study PRJNA326480) | marine metagenome | isolation source: seawater | place: Indian Ocean: Red Sea | collected 2010 | reverse complement strand
TCGACGTGGTGTTCTGTTTCGGCGTGCTCTACCACCTGCGCTGGCCGATGTATGCGATCGACAAGCTTGCGGCGGTCTGCACCGGCGACCTGTTCCTGGAATCCGCCGTGGCCGACGATTTCAGCGCCTATCGCGGCGGGGTCGGCAAAGGCTTCGGCTCCGACATGGCGATGGAGTTCTATCCGAACGACGAATATGGCGAGAACGAAACCAACTGGTGGGCGCCGACCCTGCGCTGCATGGGCGGCATGGTGAAGGCTTCGGGATTTGAATCCGTACGTGGCTGGAAACTGACCGACAGCCCACAGAAGGTATCCCAGTGCCGCGGGTTCGTGTGGGGCTCGAAAACCGCCGGCTGAGCCACCCGCCTAGAGCGGGATGTTGTCGTGCTTCTTCCAGGGATTCTCGAGGAACTTGTCTTCCAGCAACCGCAACCCGCGGCAAATCCGCCGCCGCGTGTTGCGGGGGAAGATTACATCGTCGATGAAGCCCTTCTGGGCCGCGATGAACGGATTGGCAAACCGCTGCCGGTACTCCTCGGTTCGTGCCTCGATCTTCTCGGGGTCGTCCCGATCCTCGCGATAGATGATCTCGACCGCCCCCTTTGGGCCCATGACGGCGATTTCCGCCGTAGGCCAGGCATAGTTTAGATCGCCGCGAATATGCTTTGACGACATGACGTCATACGCACCGCCATAGGCCTTGCGCGTGATCACGGTGATCTTCGGCACGGTGGCTTCGGCATAGGCGAACAGCAGCTTGGCACCATGCTTGATGATGCCGCCATATTCCTGGGACGTCCCCGGCAGAAAACCGGGCACATCCACGAAGGTGACGATCGGGATGTTGAAACAGTCGCAGAAGCGGACAAAACGCGCGGCCTTCTTTGATGAGTCGATATCGAGGCAACCCGCCAGCACCATCGGCTGATTGGCCACGAACCCAACCGTGCGGCCCTCCATACGCCCGAAGCCAATCACGATATTTGCGGCGTGATCGGCCTGCAGCTCGAAGAAGTCGCCTTCATCCACGACCTTCCCGATCAGTTCCTTGATGTCGTACGGCTTCTGGGGATCGTTGGGCACCAGCGTGTCGAGCGACGGTTCCTCGCGATCGAACGGGTCGCTGGTCGGCCAGATAGGTGGATCTTCGCGATTGTTCATCGGCAGGAAGTCGTAGAACCGCCGCAACTGTAGCAGGGTTTCGACATCGTCATCGAATGCGCCGTCGGCGACACTAGATTTCGTGGTGTGGGTCGAGGCGCCACCCAGTTCCTCCTGGGTGACCTCCTCATGGGTCACCGTCTTCACAACATCGGGACCAGTGACAAACATGTAGGAGGTGTCGCGCACCATGAAGATGAAGTCGGTCATCGCCGGCGAATAGACCGCACCGCCCGCGCAGGGTCCCATGATCGCAGAAATCTGTGGCACAACCCCGGACGCATTGACGTTTCGCTGAAAAACATCGGCATAGCCCGCCAGAGAGCCGACGCCCTCCTGGATACGTGCACCGCCGGAATCATTCAGGCCCAGGAGTGGCACACCGGACTTGAGCGACATGTCCATGATCTTGCAGATCTTCTGGGCATGGGATTCCGACAGCGACCCGCCGAACACCGTGAAATCCTGGGAAAACACGAACACCTTGCGGCCGTTGATCAAGCCCCAGCCCGTCACAACCCCATCACCGGGGATCGGTTCGATATCGGCGGTCATCTCGTTCGGGGCCTGTTCGACAAACATGTCGAACTCCTCAAACGTGCCCTCATCGAGCAAGAGCTCCAGCCGCTCACGCGCCGTCAGCTTGCCCTTGGCATGCTGGGATTCGATCCGGCGCTCGCCGCCTCCCAGCCGTGCGCGTGCACGGCGTGCCTCAAGCTGGTCCAGAATATCTTGCATCGCACGCCTCCGGCGTAACTTACCTGCCCACCAAATAGCAGGTTTTGGAAGAGTCAGGCCAGTTGGCGGCCGCGCCGATTCAGCCGGCGCGCAAAAGGCTCAGAAACGATGACGCGCAGTCGATGTCCGCACGCAGGATCTGTCGTCGTGTCTCAGCCTCCGATTCCTCACCCCAGATCTCGGTTTGATAAGACTCGTCCAGCTGGCTGACCTCGAACGCGGTCTCGGCGTCGAGACGGCCGTGGGACAGGGCCAGGGCAACCACGATTGAGCCACTGGCCGATGTGGCCACCCCGAGTGCCGCCAGTTCGAACGGGTCATGAGCCCCCACCGCATCACGCAGCCGCGCCACGGCGTCCGGCGCCTGCTCGATCGGCAACAGGCCATCGGTGACGGACAGCTCGGCACTGAGCGTTTCGCGTGTCCAGGCCAACAGGGGTTCCCAGGCCTTGGATTGCCGGGCCACCAGCTCCGTGGGTGACGGGGCCCGATAACAAATCAGATCCGTTTCTGCATAGGCAGCGATCTGGTCGGCATAACCTTCCGGATCCTCATTCGCCCGGTCCACCGCAGTCGCAGCTATGCGCGTATGGGGCATGGTCTCGACATCAATGTCCTCAGCCTGAGCGTCCCACTCGTCGGCAATCGCCTCTGCCAGCGTGGCGCTGGGCACGTGCAAGGGCCGTCGCAGGGGCGTTCTGACGCTCCGGTCGTCGAGACGCACCTCGAACAGGTCGGCATCTTCCACAGGCTGCATGGAGACCTGTTTATAAAAGCGTTTCACTTGGACTACTGCCCCAACTGGTTCTGAATATCGTTGCCGGCGCCGACATCGACGGTCACATCACAGAGAACGAGTTTTGTGTTCCAGCCGATCCAACAAGTCTTAACGCAGGTGAAAATCCGGAGCGAGGCGATTTAGCCCGAAAGCGCCCAATCTTCACACAAACGTCGCAATTCACGGGGTTTTGGGGTCGAAGCCGACGAAACGCCAACTTGTCGTCAGCTCTTCATCCAATGGCGCACGGATCGTCAACCGTTCACCCGTCGCCGGATGCGGCAGGGTCAGGGTGGTCGCGTGCAAATGCAGACGCCGGGGCAAGCCCTCGACCATCGCGTCGCGACCGCCATACTTGCCATCACCGATGATCGGGGTTCCCATCGCCCGGCAATGGGCCCGCAACTGGTGGGTGCGGCCGGTGCGCGGACGCAGTTCGAGCCAGGATATCCGGCGCGCCGCCAGATCGACGATCCGGTATTCCGTTTCCGCGTCCTGACCTTCATCGTCCCATTCAACCCGCTCGCGCCCTTCGCCGCCGCGCTTGGCCAGCGGCGCATCGATTGTGCCCGCATCATGATCGGGAATGCCTGCGACGAGCGCCCAATAGACCTTCTCGATAGAACGCCCTTGAAACAGGGTCGAGAGTTCCTGCGCCATGCGGCGATCGCGGGCCAGCAGCAAGAGACCACTGGTGTCCTTATCGAGGCGGTGGACCAGCCGCGGGCGTTCCCGGGCATCGAATTGCAGTGCATCTAGCATTCCGTCCAGGTGCCTGTGGGTCTTCGACCCGCCCTGGACCGCAAGGCCGGCGGGCTTGTTCAGCGCGATCAGATACTCATCCTGATAAACTACGGCTTCCCCCAACGCAGCCGCATCCGCTGGATCCACGGGCGGCCGTTCACGCACAAGCGCGTCATGCCGTGCAACCTCGGCCGCCATCGGGGGAATACGAATTTCCTGCCCGGGTTCGAGCCGTTGACCTGGCTTCGCACGATGTCCGTCGACCCGCACCTGCCCGGTCCGCAACCACTTCGCAACCTGGCCATAGGGCACATCGGGGAAATGGCGCTTGAACCAGCGGTCGAGGCGAACCTCCCCATCATCCGGGGCCACCTCGATCCGGCGGACAGATGTTCCCGGTGCGTCCGTCATGCCAGCACGAGGCGCGCGAGGCGTAAGCCAATAAACAGGGCGCCGATCGAGGCGACAACCGAGACCAGGACATACACAGCCGCCAACCCAACCTGGCCATGCTCGTACGGGAGATTTGCATCCAGCGAGAAGGCCGAGAACGTGGTGAATGCGCCCAGTCCGCCAACCAGCAGCAAGGTGCGCATTTCCAGCGAAACAGTCCAAGTCTCGACCATGACGTGGACCAGAGCCCCTGTCACCAGCGATCCGACAACGTTCACAGTCAAGGTGCCCCACGGAATCTCTTGCTCCAGCAATGACGTCGTCGCGACATCGACGCAATATCGACCTACGGCGCCAACCGCGGTGCCGAATGCAATCGCAAGCACCAGGTTCATGCTTGCGGCCCGTTCCGAATGATCGCAGTCATTCCTGTCCCTCCGGCCCGTTGCTCCGCTGTGTGCGAAGCTTCGACCAATATTCCAATCGTTTGGATATCTCGCGCTCAAATCCGCGCTCGACCGGTTGATAGAACGCCTCGCGGGCAATGTCGTCCGGGAAATAATTCTGCCCCGAAAACCCTTCATCGGCATTGTGGTCGTACTCATAGCCGCTGCCGTAACCGAGATTCTTCATCAGTTCCGTCGGCGCATTCAGGATGTGTTTCGGCGGCGCTAGCGAACCGGTCTCCTTGGCCATGCGCATGGCTACACCGAATGCCTTGTAGGATGCGTTCGATTTGGGCGCACTGGCCAGATAGATGACGCATTGTGCAAGCGCGAGTTCGCCTTCGGGCGTCCCGATCCGCTCATAGGCCTCCCAAGCCGCGAGGGCCTGGGACAATGCCTGCGGGTCGGCCAGCCCGATATCCTCGACCGCCGCGCGTGCCAGCCTGCGTGCGATGAATCGCGGGTCCTCCCCTCCGGAAAGCATGCGTGCAAGCCAATAGAGTGCCGCGTCCACATCCGAGCCTCTGAGGGATTTGTGCAGGGCGCTGATCAGGTTGTAGTGGCCTTCCTGGCTCTTGTCGTACAAAGGTACGCGCTTCTGGACCGTCTCGATCAGCTCCGCGGTCCCCAGATCATCGTCGGGCCGCAGCGCGAACAGTTCTTCTGCCAGGTTAAGCAGGTAACGGCCGTCACCGTCGGCCATCGCCTTGAGCGCCTGTCGCGCATCGGCATCGACCGGGAGCGGTCGACCCTCAAGTTGCTCGGCCCTCGCGAGCAATTCTTCCAGCGCGGCCTCGTCCAGCCGATTGAGCACAAACACCTGGCACCGCGACAGCAACGCCGCGTTGATCTCAAAGGACGGATTCTCCGTGGTCGCCCCGATCAGGGTCACCGTGCCGTCTTCGACATTGGGCAGGAAGCCATCCTGCTGTGCCCGGTTGAAGCGATGGATCTCATCGACAAACAGCAACGTACCCTGCCCGCCGGCACGCCGCGCGGCTGCTCGCTCGAACACCTTGCGCAAGTCCGCCACGCCCGAGAACACGGCCGACAGCGGCTCGAACTCGAAATCGGTCTCAAGCGCCAACAAGCGTGCGATTGTTGTCTTGCCGCACCCCGGCGGCCCCCACAGCACCATGCTGGCCAATCGACCGCTGGCCACCATGCGGCCAATCGGCCCATCGGGCCCCAGAAGATGGGACTGGCCGACCACGTCCGCGATGGATGTGGGCCGCATACGGTCGGCAAGGGGACGCGGCGCCTGGCTCGCGAACATTTCCTCATGGGAATGCGCCGGGCTCATTCCGAAACCGTCAATGAAAACCGGCGGTCACTGCGCTTTATGGTGATCGTCCACTGGGGCGCGGGTCCGGCCACGATCTCGCGCATCTGCGCGACGGTTTTGACCTCTCTGCCGTTCACCGACAAAAGAATATCACCGACACGGAAATCGAGCCTTTGTGCCGGGCTTCCAGGTGCAGCCGTGCGAACAATCACACCTGTCTCGAAATGGTCCCTGCCCATTTCTTCCGCCACGGCGGGCGAGAGATTTGCGATGGTGGCCCCCGCGATCGGATGGCGGCCTTGCAGAAGCGTCTCCTCGCGCGCGGGGACTTCCGGCGGATGCTCAAGGATCAACCGAACCTCGAACTTCTGGCGCGACCGGCGCACCGTCAGGGCCGCCTCTTCTCCGACCACACCGGTCGCGATCCGGAAGCGCAGCCCCTCCATGTCGAACACGGGCTGACCGTTAACGGCCGTAACAATATCGCCGGACTTGAGGCCAACCCGCCTTGCCGGCCCGTCCGGATGGATCGCCGCCAGGATCACGCCATCGGGGCATTCCAGCCCGATCGCCTCTGCGATATCGGCCGTCACGGTCGAGAACTGCGCACCGAGCCATGCCCGGCGCAAAGCCGCACCGGAGGCGGCGCCCGCGATGACCGTGCGGACCATGTTTGACGGAATGGCAAAGCCGATCCCCTGACTGCCACCACCACGCGAGAAGATTGCCGTGTTGATCCCGGCGAGCCGCCCATCCATGCGCAATAGCGCGCCGCCCGAATTGCCCGGATTGATGGCTGCGTCGGTCTGGATGAAGAAGTTGAAATCGGTGATTCCGACTTGGGTGCGGGCCAGCCCCGAGACAATACCGCTGGTGACGGTCTGTCCGACACCGAACGGGTTGCCGATGGCCAGAACCAGATCGCCCACATCCAGTTCGTCACTGTCGCTCAGTTCGATGAAGGGCAGCTCCTCCGTACCGGGGTCAATTTTCAGGATGGCGAGGTCTGTTCGCTCGTCCTCACGCAGGATCTCGGCTTCAAACTCGCGGCGGTCGGACAGGACGACCGTAATGCTATCGGCGCCCTCTATGACGTGGAAGTTCGTGACGATCAGTCCATCGGGACGGACGATCACGCCGGAGCCGAGGGAGTTCTCCACCCGCTCGCGCGGCCGCGTCTCGCCCAGTGCATCGCCAAAAAACCGTCGGAAGAAGGGATCGTTGAACAGCGGTGACGATGGGCCCCGGCTGCGCACGGCCTTGCGTGTAAACACATTGACGACGGCCGGGCTGGCGCGTTTGACCAACGGTGCAAACGACAGCATGACCTGCTCGCCGGGCTCCGGCACCCTACGCTGAGCCACGGCGGGGTCCGCGATCAATCCGGCCACCAGGAGGCCGAGGCCGGCAATTAGGGTACGTGGTCGAAACATGAGGGGATTTTAGCGCCGTTCACCTGTCGATTCACATTGGCAAACGAAAAGGCCGCCCGAAGGCGGCCTTTGGGTAGATACTTGCTGTGCGGCGCCGTCAGGCGGCGGCCTCTTCGAAATCTTCAACGAACTGCACCGGGCCGGAATCCTGTCCCTTCGCATCCTCGTCGCGATCGACCAGCTCGATCACGGCGATTGGTGCGGAATCGCCATACCGGAAGCCCGCCTTGAGCACCCGCGTGTAACCACCCGGACGGTCGGCATAGCGCTCCGCCAGGGTCGAGAACAGTTTCTCGACGAGGTCAAGGTCGCGCACCGTGCTGAGAGCCTGGCGACGGGCGTGCAAATCACCACGCTTGCCCAGAGTCACGAGCCTATCCACAATCCGGCGCAGTTCCTTCGCCTTGGGCAGCGTAGTCGTGATCTGCTCATGCTTAATGAGCGCCGCAGCCATGTTCGCAAACATGGCCTTGCGGTGTGTGCTCGTTCGGTTGAGCTTTCGCGGTCCTTTGCGGTGACGCATCCTACTTACTCCTCAATCGGGGGACCGCTAGAACGGTTCCTCGAGGCGTTTCGCCAGATCTTCGATATTCTCCGGCGGCCATGCCGGAATTTCCATGCCGAGGTGCAGACCCATCTGGGCGAGCACTTCCTTGATTTCGTTCAGCGACTTGCGACCGAAGTTCGGGGTCCGCAGCATTTCCGCTTCGGTCTTCTGGACCAGGTCGCCGATATACACGATGTTGTCGTTCTTCAGACAATTGGCCGAACGAACCGACAGCTCAAGCTCATCGACCTTGCGAACCAGGTTACGGTTGAACTCGAGTTCGTCGTCGATCTCCTCGACGGGCTGGGCCGCATTCGGTTCCTCGAAGTTCACGAACAGCTGCAGCTGGTCCTGAAGGATACGTGCGGCCAGCGCGACGCAATCCTCAGGCGTGATCGCGCCGTTGGTTTCGAGCTCGAGGGTCAGCTTGTCGAGGTCGGTCCGCTCCCCGACGCGGGCATTGCCGACATGGTAGGAGACCTTCTTGACCGGCGAGAACAGCGCGTCGACCGGGATCAGGCCGATCGGCGCATCGGCGGCGCGGTTCTGCGCCGATGGGACATAGCCCTTGCCGGATTCGACGGTCAGCTCCATCACTACGCGCGCGCCCTGGTCGAGGGTCATCAGCACATGGTCGGGATCCATCATGTCGATGTCCGGGCCGGTCTCGATCTGGCTTGCCGTCACCTCACCCGGGCCGGTAGCCGTCAGCGTCATCCGCTTCGGACCTTCGCTGTGCATCCGCAGCGCCATGGACTTCACGTTCAGGACGATGTCGGTGACGTCTTCACGCACACCGGGGATCGACGAGAACTCGTGCAGCAAACCCTCGATCTGGATCGAGGTCACGGCCGCGCCCTGCAGCGAGGACATCAGCACGCGCCGCAGCGCGTTGCCGAGGGTCAGGCCAAAGCCACGCTCGAGGGGTTCGGCAACAACTGTCGCCTGGCGCGCCGGGTTCTGACCGCCCGCGATGTCGAGCTTGTTCGGCTTGATCAGTTCGGTCCAATTCTTCTGCAGCATCTGGATTCGTCCTCAAATCTTTGTCGGTCGAGTCTGCCGTTCGGGCGGCAACCGGAATAGTGGTTCTTCCCAACGCCCCTTCAGGGCGGGCCCTAGACGCGGCGGCGCTTGCGCGGCCGGCATCCGTTGTGGGGGATCGGGGTCACGTCGCGAATGGCCGTGATTTCAAACCCCACAGCCTGTAACGCACGCAGGGCGGATTCGCGCCCGGAACCCGGACCCTTCACCTCGACCGCAAGGGTCTTCATACCGTGTTCCTGCGCCTTCCGGCCAGCATCCTCGGCGGCCATCTGCGCGGCATAAGGGGTCGATTTGCGTGATCCCTTGAAACCCTGAGAGCCCGCGGACGACCAGGCGATCGCGTTGCCCTGCGCGTCGGCGATCGTGATGTGGGTGTTGTTGAAGGTCGCACTCACATGCGCCACACCCGATGTGATGTTCTTGCGTTCGCGCCGACGGACGCGCGCTGTCGCTGGCTTTGCCATACCTGTCTACCTTGTCCTGCGCTCTAGACTTTTTTCTTGCCGGCAATCGGCCGGGCCTTGCCCTTGCGCGTGCGTGCATTTGTGTGGGTCCGCTGTCCGTTGACAGGCAGTCCCTTGCGGTGACGGACACCCCGGTACGAACCGAGATCCATATACCGCTTGATGTTCATCGCGACCTCGCGACGCAGATCACCCTCGACCTGATAGCCCTGGTCGATCATCTCGCGAACGCGAATAACCTCGTCGTCGGTCAGTTCATGCACCCGCCGTTCCAGCGGAATGCTGCATTTTTCACAGATTTCTTCCGCCTTCGCGTGACCGATCCCATGGATATAGGTCAGCGCGATCGGAACCCGCTTCTGCGTAGGAATGTTGACACCTGCAATACGCGCCACGCTCCGAACTCCTTCGTGGTTACGGTGCGGTCAATACGGCCAAATGTAAGGTTGCCCGAGCGGCGGGATTATAGGATTTTCCGCCGTAGGGTCAACAAGTTAGCCAGCCGTAATGATTGCCTCGATTTGGTTCGATACCTCATCGATCGACAGCATGCCGTCGACCTTCTTCAACATGCCCCTGGATGCGTAGTACGGCAGAATCGGGGCGGTCTGCTCGTGATAAATCTCAAGCCGGTGCTTCAGCGTTTCGGCATTGTCATCGTCGCGCCGCTCGGCCTCGGGCGTTTCGGCGACGCGGGTTTTGATCCGGTCGATCAAAACACCGTCATCGACCGCGATTTCGATCACATGCTCAAGCGGAAGTCCCTTATTTTCCAACATCTTGTCCAGCGCGTCTGCTTGCGCGGTCGTGCGCGGAAAACCATCCAAAATGAAGCCCTTCGCACAGTCGGGCTCGGCGATCCTGGCTGAGATGATCTCGACCATGATGTCGTCGGGCATCAGCTTACCGGCATCCATCACCGCTTTCGCCTGCTGCCCCATCTCGCTCCCGGATGCGACGGCTGCGCGAAGCATGTCACCGGTCGAAAGCTGCACCACACCGTGCTTATCCTCAAGAATTTTCGCCTGAGTTCCCTTGCCGGCGCCCGGCGGTCCGAGAAGAATGATGTTCATTGGCCTGATCCGCTCTGCGCCGGTTAACCGCGCCGGCCCTTCAACTTGGCCTTGCGGATCAATCCCTCGTACTGATGCGCCAGCAGATGGCTCTGAATCTGAGCTACCGTATCGAGCGCAACGACCACGACAATCAGCAGACTGGTGCCACCGAAGAAGAACGGCACGGCAAACCGCGAAATCAGGATTTCGGGCAACAAGGCAACCAGTGTCAGGTAGGCCGCGCCGACCACCGTCAGACGGGTCAGCACATAGTCGAAGAATTCAGCCGTGTTCTTGCCGGGCCGGATGCCAGGCACGAACCCGCCATTCTTCTTCAGATTGTCGGCCGTGTCCTGAGGATTGAAGACGATCGCGGTGTAGAAAAACGCGAAGAAAATGATCAGCGCGGCAAATAGCAGGAAAAACAGCGGCGTGCCGCGTCCGATTGCTGCCGTCACAGCGTTGAGGACGCCGCCTCCGCCGCCGGAGAACCCTGCGATAGAAACCGGGGTCAGCAGTATCGACGTCGCGAAGATGATGGGAATCACGCCCGACGTGTTGAGCTTCAGCGGAATATGCGAGGACTCACCGCCGAACATACGGTTGCCGACCTGGCGCTTCGGATACTGGACGACGATTCGCCGCTGGGCCCGCTCCACGAACACGATGAAGGTGATCACCGCGATGGCGAAGATCAGGAAGCCGATGATGAATAGCGCGGAGAGCGCACCGGTGCGGCCCAGTTCGAGGGTAGAGGCCAGGGCTGTCGGCAGTGCCGCGACAATCCCGGCGAAGATGATCAGCGAAATTCCGTTGCCGACACCGCGCGCGGTGATCTGCTCACCGAGCCACATCAGGAACATGGTGCCGCCCACGATCGTGATAACCGTGCTGGTGCGGAAGAACAGACCCGGATTATCGACCGCAGCGCCCTGAGAGGTGGACAGGCTTTCCAGCCCCACCGACAGTCCGTAGGCCTGGATCACGGCCAGGCAGACGGTCAGGTAACGCGTGTATTGGTTGATCTTCTTCCGGCCGGACTCACCCTCTTTTTTCAGCTGCTCCATGCTCGGCGAAATGGCCGTCATCAGCTGCATGATGATCGCGGCAGAAATGTAGGGAATCACGTTCAACGCGAAGATGCTCATGCGCGACAGCGCACCGCCGGCAAAGGCATCGAAAACACCCAGAATACCGTTCGACTGTTGTGTGAAAATATCGCCGATGATCGTCGGATCAATCCCCGGAATCGGGATGAACGTGCCCAGTCGATAGACGATCAGAGCGCCCAGGGTAAACCACAGGCGCTTCTTGAGTTCGGTCGCCTTCGCGAAGGCACCGAAATTCAGGTTCGAGGCGATTTGTTCGGCTGCACTCGCCATCTAATCTTCCGTTCGCAACATTTCGTTACGATCCATGTGGGTTGACCCGGCCTCCGGTCAAAGCAAATTCCAGTTACGCGTCCGCGGCGCCCTCGTCATCGGCCTCTGCCCCGAGCGCCTCGGCCGGCGCATCTGATTCTGCCGGGGCTGTTTTCACCGTCCGCGGGGTCTTTTCCTTGGGCGGAACCGTGACCGTGATCGAGCCGCCGGCCTTTTCGACCGCAGCAACCGCACCACGCGTCGCGCTCGTCAGCTCAAGGGTCACTTTTGCGGTCAATTCGCCGGTTGCGAGAAGGCGGACACCGTCGAGCTTTCGGCGCACGACGCCCGCGCCCACCAACGCATCCTCGGTGATCGCGCTGCCGGCATCGAGCTTGCCAGCATCGATCGCGGTCTGCAGTCGAGCCAATGTCAGCTCGGTGAGACGCACCCGGTTCGGCTTGGGGAAACCGCGCTTCGGCAAACGCCGATACAGCGGCATCTGGCCACCCTCGAATCCCTTGATCGCGACACCCGAGCGGGATTTCTGGCCCTTCATACCGCGGCCGGCCGTCTTGCCAAGCCCCGATCCGACACCGCGACCGACACGCTTGCGCGCGCGACGGGCACCCGGATTATCAGACAAGTTATTGATATTCATGATCTAAATCCGTCAATCCAGTTCCTCGACACGAACGAGATGTTTGACCTTCTCGATCATGCCGCGCACGGCCGGTGTGTCTTCCAGTTCACGGGTACGATGGCGCTTGTTGAGCCCCAGTCCGATCAGCGTCTGGCGCTGGTCCGCCCGGCGCCCGATCGGGCTGCCATGCTGCGTGACGCGAACACTCTTCTTTGCTGCTGCCATTATTCAGCCTCCGTCTCGGCCGTGTCTGCCTCCGCATCTCCACCGCCGACCGAATCCTGAACGCCACGACGGCCGACAATGTCTGCCACCTTGAGTCCGCGGCGTGCGGCCACGGCACGCGGCGACATCATGCTCTCAAGCGCCTCGAAGGCCGCCTTGATCATGTTGTGCGGGTTCGATGTTCCGATGGATTTCGCGACGACGTCCTGGACACCGAGGCATTCAAACACCGCGCGCAGCGGGCCGCCGGCAATGATACCGGTACCGGCCGGGGCCGCACGCAGGACGACCTTGCCGGCGCCAAAATGGCCGTGTACGTCATGATGCAGCGTCCGTCCCTCGCGCAGCGGCACCCGCACCATCTGGCGCTTGGCGCTTTCCGTTGCCTTGCGGATCGCTTCGGGAACTTCGCGCGCCTTGCCGGAACCGTGACCGACCCGGCCGCGCTGGTCGCCAACCACGACGATGGCGGCGAAACCGAACCGGCGGCCACCTTTAACAACCTTGGCCACACGGTTGATGGAAACGAGGCGTTCGACGAACTCGCTGTCCTCGCGTTCCTCGCGACGACCGCCCTCGCGGCGATTGCGTTGTGGTGCCTGTGCCATTCCTGCCGACCCCTAAAAGTTCAAGCCGCTTTCGCGCGCGGCTTCTGCCAGGGCTTTGACCCGGCCATGAAAAAGATAACTGCCGCGATCGAACACAACATCCGACACACCCGCAGCCTTCGCCCGTTCGGCAATCAGTTTCCCGACTTCGCTGGCACCTTCGACGTTCCAGCCCTTCCCGCCATTGAAATCCTTGTCCGCCGACGAGGCTGCCGCCAAGGTGGCACCGGCATTGTCGTCGATGACCTGGGCATAGATGTGGCGGCCCGACCGGAACACGCTCAGGCGTGGCCGGCTGCCCTTCGCGACGCGGCGCAGCTTCGAACGAACGCGATTGCGACGCCGCCTTGCCAGATTGCGTGGGTTCGAGGTCATTTCTTCTTACCTTCCTTACGGATGATATATTCATCGGCATACTTGATGCCCTTGCCCTTGTAGGGCTCGGGCTTGCGGAAGCTGCTGATCTCCGCGGCCACCTGGCCCACCTCCTGCTTGTCGGGGCCGGACACGATCACCGTGGTCTGTCCCTCACAGGTGATGTTCACCCCCTCGGGGATGGGGAAGTTCACGTCGTGGCTGAACCCGAGCTGCAGATTCAAATTCTTGCCCTGCACCGCGGCGCGATAGCCGACACCCGTGATCTCCAGTGTCTTGCTGTAGCCTTCGGTAACGCCGGTCACGAGATTGCTGACCAACGCGCGCGACGTTCCCCAGGCCATGCGGGCCCGCTTGCTCGTCGAGCGCGGCTTCACGACAATCGCGCCGTCCGCCTCCGAGACCTCGACATCATCCGGCAATTCCACGGCCAGCTCACCGAGCTTGCCCTTGGCGGAAACGATCTGGCCCGAAATCTGGACATCCGTTCCGTCGGGGACGGTAACCGGGCTGCTACCTACTCGTGACATTGTCCGTGTCTCCTTCAACCATGCACACGCCTAGAAGACGTGGCACAGTACCTCGCCGCCGACATTCTCCGCCCGTGCGGTGTTGTCGGATAGAACGCCCTTCGGCGTTGAAAGGATCGCAATTCCCAGGCCGCCATAGACCTGGCGCAAATCGCGGATCTTCGAATACACCCGCCGACCGGGACGCGACACGCGCTGGATCTCGCGGATCACCGGCGTGCCTTCCTGGTATTTCAACTCGATCGTGATTTCGGAGATGCCCTGGCGCCTCTCTGTCACGCTGTAGCCGCGGATGAAGCCTTCCTGCTGGAGGACATCGAGCACACGCTCGCGCATCCGCGACGCCGGCGAGTTCACCGAACCGAGGCCCGCGCGCTGTCCATTGCGGATTCGTGTGAGCATATCGCCAAGAGGATCAGACATCGACATTCGTGCGCCCTCCTACCAGCTCGACTTGACGAGGCCGGGAATCCGCCCCGTGGAACCCAGTTCACGTACCGCCAGCCGGGAAAGCCGGAACTTGCGGTAGTACCCGCGCGGGCGACCGGTCAACTCACACCGGTTGCGAATGCGGATTTTCGAAGAATTGCGCGGCAGCTTCGCGAGCTTCATACGCGCGGCAAACCGTTCTTCGGGCTGGCGCGAAGCGTCGCGCGCGATGGCCTTGAGCTCTTCGCGCTTGGCGGCATACTGATCCACAAGCTTGCGCCGCCGCTTGTTCTTCTCGATCGCACTCTTCTTTGCCATATCGTTGGTTCTCCTGACCGACGTCTATTCGCGGAACGGCATTTCGAAACCGCGCAGAAGCTCGCGGGCTTCGTCGTCGGTATCTGCCGTCGTGCAAATGATCACATCGAGGCCGCGAATTTCGTCGACCTCGTCATAATTAATTTCGGGGAACACGATCTGCTCGCGCATCCCCATCGCATAGTTGCCACGACCATCGAAGCTGGTCGGACGCAGCCCGCGGAAGTCACGAACCCGCGGCAGCGCAATGGTTACCAGGCGGTCCAGAAACTCGAACATCCGGTCGCGGCGCAACGTCACCTTACAGCCGATCGCCACGCCCTCGCGAAGCTTGAAGTTCGCGATCGACTGTTTGGCATTGGTGATCTGTGGTTTCTGCCCCGCGATCAGACCCATTTCCGTGGTCGCAGCTTCGATCTTCTTCGAATCCTGCGTTGCCTCGCCAAGTCCCATGTTGAGAACGATCTTGTCCAGCCGCGGAACCGCAAGGTCGTTGGCATAGCCAAACTGCTCCTTGAGTTTGGGCTTGAGGACGCTCTCGTAATGCTCGGCCAATCGTGCAGTCATGTCACACCTATTGGTCAATGATCTCGCCGGACCGCCGGGCAAAGCGCACCTTGCGGCCATCGTCGAGAGTCTTGTAGCCAACCCGGGTCGGCTTTCTTGTGTCGGGATCGACCAGCGCGACATTCGACGCATGGATCGACGCTTCAAATTCGTTGATTCCGCCCGGCGATGTCTGTGTCGGACGCTGGTGACGTTTCATCATGTTCACGCCTTGGACGAGAACACGATTGCGTTCGCGGTCGACACGGAGCACTTCTCCGATCTTGCCCTTCTCGCGGCCCGTCAGCACCACGACCTGGTCGCCGCGCTTGATCCGCATCTTGGTGGTCGCATTCGTCGCCATCACAACACCTCCGGCGCCAGCGAAATGATTTTCATGTAACGCCGGGCGCGTAGTTCGCGGGTCACCGGTCCAAAGATACGTGTGCCGATCGGCTCGCCCTGTGGGTTGATCAGAACGGCAGCATTGCTGTCGAAACGGATCGTGCTGCCATCCGGCCGGCTGATATCCTTTTTCGTGCGAACGATCACTGCACGGTGGATCTCACCCTTTTTGACGCGGCCGCGCGGGATCGCTTCCTTGACCGACACCACGATGACGTCGCCGACACCGGCGGTCATGCGCTTCGACCCGCCCAGCACCTTGATGCACTGCACCCGGCGGGCGCCGCTATTGTCAGCGACATCCAGGTTGGTCTGCATCTGAATCATTGTCTTCTGTCCTTAATGACGCTTCGGCAAACAGCCTTAGGCGCCAACCTTTTCAATCACTTCGAAACGCTTGCTCTTGGAGATGGGACGGCATTCGCGAATGCGAACCACGTCGCCAACCTCAAGCGTGTTTTCTGCGTCATGGGCCGCAATCTTCTTCGACTGGGTCATGAACTTCTTGTAAATCGGGTGGCGTACGCGCCGGTCCACGCGAACCGTGACCGACTTGTCCATCTTGTTGCTAACCACCGTGCCGGTAAGAACGCGTCGCGGCATACTGCTGACTCCCGTAGGCCCGTCGTTATTGCGCCAGACGGCGCTCGTTAAGGACGGTCTGCACGCGCGCGATGTCTCGCCGCACGTCGCGCACACGCGCCGTGTTTTCAAGTTGGCCGCTCGCCTGCTGAAAACGCAGGTTGAACGCCTCTTTCTTCAAATCGCGCAGCTGATCGCGCAATTCGTCTTCGGTCTTGGCTCTGATATCAGACGCTTTCATCGCCCTATCCCAGCTCGCGCGAAACGACGCGTGTCTGCAGCGGCAACTTGGCGGAGGCCAGCTCAAATGCCTCGCGCGCCACGTTGTCGGGCACACCGTCGATTTCAAACATCCCCCGGCCCGGCTTGACCCGAACCATCCAGTATTCCGGCGTGCCCTTACCCTTACCCATGCGAACCTCCGCAGGCTTCTGGCTGACGGGAACGTCCGGGAAGACCCGGATCCAGACACGCCCGGCGCGACGCATATGACGCGTCATCGCGCGGCGTGCGGCCTCGATCTGGCGTGCGGTCACACGACCCGGCGTCACGGCCTTCAGCCCATAGGAGCCAAAGTTCAAGGACGTGCCGGACTGGGCCACACCATGCAGGCGGCCCTTGTGCTGCTTCCGGTACTTTGTACGCTTCGGACTTAACATGTCATGTCCCCAGAGCGGCTACCGAGCCGGCATTCCGCCCGACTGCAATTCCTCGATCCGGCGGTCCTGCGCCATCGGATCGTGTTCCATAATGTCACCACGATAGATCCAGACCTTCACGCCGCAGGCGCCGTAGGTAGTCTGTGCCGTCGCCGTTCCGTACTGGACATCGGCGCGAAGCGTGTGCAGCGGCACACTGCCTTCGTGATACTGTTCGGTCCGCGCGATTTCGGCGCCACCAAGGCGGCCGCCACACATCACACGCACACCTTGTGCACCCAGTCGCATTGCGTTCTGCACCGCCCGCTTCATCGCGCGGCGAAAGCCGACGCGGCGCTCGAGTTGCTGGGCAATATTCTCGGCCACCAGAACAGCATCAATTTCGGGCTTGCGCACCTCGACGATGTTCAGGCTGACCTCCGAACCAGTCATGCGCGTAACATCGCTGCGCAGCTTCTCAATATCGGCGCCCTTCTTGCCAATCACGACGCCCGGACGGGCAGAATGGATCGTGATACGGGCCTTCTTGGCCGGGCGTTCGATGATGATCCGGCTGACACCGGCACCGGCCAGGCGTTTTTCAAGAACGCGGCGCAGTTCTAGATCCTCCATCAGGAGGTCTCCGTACGCCTGCCCGTCGGCAAACCACCGGGAATCCCAGGTGCGGTTGATGCCGAGACGAAGCCCGATCGGGTTGATTTTCTGACCCATGCCTATCCCTCTCCCTGCTCGCGGACCACGAGCGTGATCTGGCTGAACGGCTTGCGGATGCTCGCGACCCGGCCGCGCGCGCGTGCACGCCACCGTTTCATCACAAGGCCCTTGCCTACGGTCGCTTCGGCGACAACCAGGCGGTCGACGTCGAGCTGATGGTTGTTCTCTGCGTTTGCGATCGCACTCTCGAGACCGGCCTTGACCGATCGGGCGATGCGCCGACGCGAAAATTCGAGGTCCATGAGCGCGCGCTGGACCGGCTTGCCGCGGATCTGCTCGGCCACGAGGTTCAGCTTCTGCGGGCTCACCCGCAGGTTCTTCACCACGGCGCGTGCCTCGGTATCGCCCAGGGTCCGGGGGGTGGATTTCTTGCCCATGGCTATCCGCGCCTCGCCTTACGATCGGCCGCATGGCCGAAATAGCTTCGGGTCGGCGAGAACTCGCCGAACTTCTGGCCCACCATGTTCTCGGTCACCAGGACCGGGATGAATTTCTGCCCGTTGTAGACACCGAACGTCAGACCGACGAACTGGGGCAGGATCGTCGAACGCCGCGACCAGGTCTTGATCACGTCATTACGACCCGATGCCCGCGCGGCTTCTGCCTTCTTCAGCAGATAGCTGTCGACAAAGGGACCTTTCCATACGGAACGCGCCACAGCGGCTCTCCTCTTACTTCGTACGCCGACGCAGGATCAGGCGGTCGGTCTTCTTGTTAGACCGGGTTCGCTTGCCCTTGGTCGGCTTGCCCCACGGCGTCACCGGATGACGACCGCCGGATGTCCGGCCTTCGCCACCGCCGTGCGGATGGTCGATCGGGTTCATGGCAACACCGCGCACGGACGGGCGCTTGCCCAGCCAGCGTTTGCGGCCGGCCTTGCCGAGCTTGATGTTGCCCTGGTCGGGATTGGAAACGGCACCGATGGTGGCCATGCATTCCTGGCGCACCATGCGGACTTCGCCCGAGGCCAGCTTGAGCAGGCCATAGCCGCGGTCGCGACCAACGAGCTGCACATAGGTGCCGGCCGCGCGGGCCAGCTTGCCGCCGGCGCCGGCCTTGAGTTCGACATTGTGAATGATCGTGCCGATCGGGATGGAGCGAAGCGGCATGGCGTTGCCGGGCTTCACATCGGCCCGCTGGGCCGCGATCACCGTATCGCCGACATTCAGGCGCTGGGGTGCAAGGATGTAGCTCTTCTCGCCATCCTTATACGCAATCAGGGCGATGAAGGCCGTGCGGTTGGGGTCGTATTCGATCCGCTCTACCGTCGCCGGGACATCGTATTTCCGGCGCTTGAAATCGACATGACGATACAAGCGCTTGTGTCCGCCACCGCGCCTACGCGCCGTGATCCGGCCGGTATTGTTGCGGCCACCCTTCTTGGTCAGACCCTCGGTGAGCGACTTCTCGGGGCCGCCCTTCCAAAGCTCGGACCGGTCCACGAGGACCAGGCCGCGCTGGCCCGGGGTGATCGATTTGAACTGCTTAAGTGCCATTTCGAACCCTCTAGACGCCCGTCGTGATATCGATGGACTCGCCTTCGGCGAGGCGCACGACAGCCTTTTTCACATCACTGCGACGACCCGGACGACCGCGCCAACGTTTGGTCTTGCCCTTCTGCAGGATCGTGTTCACAGCCTTAACCTTGACGTTGAACAGCCCTTCGACCGCGGCCCGGATTTCGGGCTTGGTCGCATCGACCGGGACCTTGAAAACCACCTGGTTGTGCTCGGATACGAGCGTCGCCTTTTCGGTGATCACCGGGGAACGAACGAGCTCGTACATACGCTCGCTCGAAACCTCGATCCGGCCGCGTGGTTTGCGGTTCGAACTCATCGCAGACGCTCCTGAAGCTGCTCAACGGCCTGACGGGTCAGCACCAACGTGTCGCAGCGCAGAATGTCGTAGACATTCGCACCCTGCTGCGGAAGCACATCCACACCGCGAATGTTGCGGGCGGCCAGTTGGAAATTACGGTCGACTTCCGTTCCGTCGACGATCAGCGCCGAGGAAAGGCCGAGGCCCTTCAGCTGTTCGGCAACCGCCTTGGTCTTCGGTTCCGACGCCGTCGCGGCATCAAGAACAATCAGCTTGCCATCCGCCTGCTTCGAAGAAAGCGCGGTCTTCAGCGCCAGCTTGCGAACCTTCTTCGGCAAATCGGTCGCGTGATCGCGCGGCAGCGGCCCGAAGGTCGTCTGACCACCGCGCCAATGGCCGGCCTTCTTGTCACCGGCGCGTGCGCGGCCGGTGCCCTTCTGGCGCCAGGGCCGTGCGGTCGAACCGTTGATTTCGCCGCGCGTCTTGGTCTTGTGCGTGCCCTGACGGCGCTTGGCGAGTTGATAATTCACGGCGCGCGCAAGCAGATCCTTGCGGACCGGCGCACCGAAGATGCCGTCGTCGAGATCGATCTCGCCGGCGGCCTTGTTGTCGAGGTTGACAACCTTGAGTTTCATCGCGTCAGTCCTTCGATTCCGTATCGTCCGCGCCCGCATCGTCGGCCGGTGCATCCTCGGCCGCGTCATCAGCAGGTTCGGCAGGCGTTTCCGCAGCCTCGGTTGCCTCTTCGGTCACGGCTTCTTCAGCTACGACCTCTTCTTCGGCCTCTTCGGCCGGCGCGTCCGCCGACACAGTTGGATAGGGCGCATCCTCGGGAAGCACCTTCTTGACCGCGTCGCGCACCAGGACGTAGCTGCCCTTGGAACCCGGCACAGCGCCTGCAACCAAAATCAGGCCCTCATCGGCGTCGGTCGTGACGACCCGCAGGTTCTGGGTGGTAACCCGGGTCGCGCCCATGTGGCCGGCCATCTTCTTGCCCTTGAAGACCTTGCCCGGATCCTGACACTGGCCGGTTGAACCGTGGCTACGATGGGAAATAGACACACCATGCGTCGCCCGCAGGCCGCCGAAATTGTGCCGCTTCATCGCACCGGCAAAACCCTTGCCGATCGAGGTTCCCGTCACGTCAACGAACTAGCCGGAGACGAAGTGTTCAACACCGACCCGCGAGCCCACATCGAGCAGGGCATCATCGGCCACACGAAATTCCGCTACCTTGCGCCGCGGCTCCACCTTCGCCTTGGCGAAATGACCGCGCATGGCCTTGCTCACCCGCTTCGGCTTCGCATTGCCCACGCCGACCTGGACGGCCGTGTAACCGTCACGCTCCATCGTGCGCTGGTCGACAACGTCGCAGTCGTCCACCTTGAGAACCGTAACCGGGACATGGTTCCCGACATCGTCGAAGATGCGGGTCATTCCCATTTTCTGTGCGATGATGCCGGTACGCATCTCAGCCTCTTAAAGCTTGATTTCCACGTCGACGCCGGCCGCAAGGTCGAGCTTCATAAGCGCGTCAACCGTTTGCGGTGTCGGATCAATAATGTCGAGCAGACGTTTATGGGTACGGATCTCGAACTGTTCGCGCGACTTCTTGTTCACATGCGGCGAACGAAGAACCGTGAACTTCTCGATTCGTGTTGGTAGCGGGATCGGGCCGCGAACCTCTGCACCGGTCCGTTTTGCCGTACCGACGATCTCGCGTGCCGATTGATCTAGCACACGGTGATCGAAGGCCTTCAGCCGGATCCGAATATGTTGACTGTCCATTGCGGTGTCCCGTCAAAATGAACGGCGGTTTCAAATGAAACCGCCGATCCCGTTTTTGCCTATTCGATGATGGAGGTGACGACGCCGGCGCCGACGGTGCGGCCACCTTCGCGAATGGCGAAGCGAAGACCCTCGTCCATCGCAATCGGCGCAATCAGGTTCACAACCATCGTGATGTTGTCGCCCGGCATTACCATCTCCGTGCCGTCCGGCAAATCAACCGTCCCCGTCACATCCGTCGTGCGGAAGTAAAACTGCGGACGATAGTTCGTGAAGAACGGCGTGTGACGACCGCCCTCCTCCTTCGTCAGGATATAAGCCTCGCAGTTGAACTTCGTGTGCGGCGTAATCGAGCCCGGCGCCGCCAGAACCTGGCCGCGCTCAACCTCCTCGCGCTTCGTACCACGAAGCAGAACACCAACATTGTCGCCCGCCTCGCCCTGGTCCAGCAGCTTGCGGAACATCTCAACACCCGTGCAAACTGTCGTCTGCGTATCCTTGATGCCGACAATCTCAATCTCGTCGCCAACGTTCACAACGCCGCGCTCAATACGCCCCGTCACAACCGTGCCGCGACCCGAGATCGAGAACACATCCTCAATCGGCATCAGGAACGGCTGGTCCTTCGGACGCTCGGGCTGCGGAACATACGCATCAACCTGCTCCATCAGCTCCACAATCGAGTTCTTGCCGATCTCGTCATCGCGGCTCTCAAGCGCCGCCAGCGCAGAACCCTTCACAATCGGAATGTCGTCGCCCGGGAAGTCGTACGAAGACAGAAGTTCGCGAACCTCCATCTCAACCAGCTCCAGAAGCTCCTCATCGTCCACCTGGTCAACCTTGTTCAGGTAAACAACAAGCGCCGGAACACCAACCTGGCGCGCCAGAAGAATATGCTCGCGCGTCTGCGGCATCGGCCCGTCCGCTGCGTTCACAACCAAAATCGCGCCGTCCATCTGCGCCGCGCCCGTGATCATGTTCTTCACGTAGTCAGCATGGCCAGGGCAATCCACATGCGCGTAGTGACGGCCTTCCGTCTCATACTCAACATGCGCCGTCGCAATCGTAATACCCCGCTCGCGCTCCTCAGGGGCCTTGTCAATCTGGTCAAACGCAATCGCATCACCACCAGAGGCCTCCGACATCACCTTCGTAATCGCTGCCGTCAGCGTCGTCTTGCCATGGTCAACATGGCCAATCGTGCCAACGTTGCAATGCGGCTTCGTACGCTCAAACTTCTCTTTCGACAT
>MDTE01085643.1_pt1 | contig 22341 bp, 13 predicted proteins | sample 811231 | NCBI WGS metagenome assembly MDTE01 (sample SAMN05326651, study PRJNA326480) | marine metagenome | isolation source: seawater | place: Indian Ocean: Red Sea | collected 2010 | reverse complement strand
CACCAAATGCACCATCCGCATTGCGCAGGTATCATGTTGACGGCGCGATGTCGATGAATGCCGGGATTCTCCAAGCCCACTTGCTTGTTGCCACTTGGAAAAAACTCTGTAGATCGCTCTGCATAGGTACTATTACGAAAGGTGCAAAAGATCATGCTCGTTGGCTATGTAAGCGACGAACGCTACATCGCACTGGATGGAGTGCGTTTCGAATTTGAGAGTACCGCAGGTTCCGTAGAAGCGCACTCTCGGGCGACGGGCGCGGTCTACGCGGACATCACTCCTGGACATTATCACATCACCTTGAGGAAGGACGGTTTCGGTGCCAAGTCCGTCGCGATGAATCTGCGCGAGAACGATCCCTGCCAGTTTCGGTTATTGAACGATCGTCTGGTTGGTTACATGTGGCCGAAATGGGTGCGAGGAGGGGAAAAGGCTGAGTATCGCGTCCATGCGAGAGAAGCCTATCGGCTCGATTTGTGGCGGTATGGTTGGGAAAAGGAACACATTCGCACGATTGGCTGGTTCGACGAACACGGTCCGCTTGCCACGGCGCAAATCACCCCGGACGGCGATTACACGCAGACCGGCATTCAATTCAACCACCGTGGCTACAGCAACAATCCACACCATCGCCAATACGTCACGGCGCCAGATCGACCGGGACTGTACTACCTGCACGCCAAAACCGTGTCGGGTGATTTCTTCGCCTTTCCGTGGATTGTCGCTCCGGCCAGGCCGCAGGCCGACATTGCGGTGCTCGCTTCGAACATCAATTGGAATGCTTACAACAACTTCGGCGGCCGCAGTAACTACATCCATCCAATCGCCTTGCCATCGAAGCCGACCGTCAACGCTCGGCTAGACCTCGCACGTTACACCAGCGATGCCCACATGCAATTCACCGCCGACGACTACGCGCCGCTCTCTTTCGATCGTCCCGAGCTCTTCAATCACATCCCGGAAACAACACACATTACCGATCCGGTCGAGGGAAGGTCGGAATGCCACGTGCTACCGGCCGAATGGCGACTGTTCGGGTGGCTGGAACGTGAAGGGTTCACCTACGATCTTTACGCCGAGACACAGTTTCATTTCGAAACGCTCAACTTGGATCAGTATCGGGTACTGATCATCAGTACCCATCCTGAATATTGGTCGCAGGAAATGTACTACCGCTTGAAAACCTGGGTATTTGAACGTGGTGGCAAGTTAATGTACCTGGGTGGGAATGGTTTGAACTGCGCCGTAGAGTTTCTGGACGAAGCGACGATGACGGTCCGCAACGGGCCGTTTGGTGGTAGTTCTAGCGATCTGGCGAAGGTCAATAAGGAGAGCCGTTTCGATGTCTACTACGAATCGGAAGCCAGTTTATTGGGTGTGCGGTGTACCGAAACAGGGATCATGACGGGCGCACCATACAAGGTGGTTGATGCGTCGCACTGGGTGTTTGCAGGAACTGGTTTGAGCAACGGTGAGGTATTTGGCGAGCAAGGTCTGCACATGCGCTGCCACGGCGGCGCTTCCGGACACGAAACCGACAAGCTATCTCCCGCGTCACCTGCCAACTGCCAGCTACTCGCAAAAGGACTCAACCCAGATGATGGCGGCGGCGAGATCGTCTATCACGAGACGGCATCAGGCGGTGCCGTATTCTCAGTAGGTTCGATCAGTTACCCCTGTTCGCTGCCGGCGGATGAAAACATCTCGAGCATCACGAGAAACGTACTTACTCGCTTCCAACAATGAGGCGATTAAGGGGTGAAGCGTGACCCAGTCGATGCAGTATTCAGAATGTGACGACATGGAGTAATCGTCGCCAATGATGGGCAAGTTACTCCGCCGTAGCAAACCGAAATGAGTAGAGGTCCGCATCCTTCATCAAGAACCGCAACCGGACAGTTTGGCCCGCTATTGAAGCGACATCTGGCCCTTGATCCCAACGGACCTCCTGCGCCACCGAGTCACCAAAAAACTCGATTGCGTTATCACCCGCAAAACGATCGAGCGGCTGCCCCGCTGCGTCGAGTACTTCCACACGAATTCCACCCGCTGCCGATGTCGATGCGTTGAGCACAAGTCGATTACCGGAAAAACGGAGCGGCCGGGTGGTGAATTGACCACCCGCATAAGGTGCCTTGACGGACGATATACCGTCGACACGCATCGCGTAACGTCGCACCCGTGGCTGTGGCAAGCGGAAATACTCTAGCGTATAGACAGACATTTCATGGGGGCCCGTAGGGACAAGTCCCATCGAAGTATGATTGCTCCGATCGGTCCATTTGAGGGGGTCTAGGCCCGGTCGAATAAACCCGTCCAGAAAGCGGCGATCCCAGTGCAGGCCATCGCGACTGCTGACGAAGACCGTGTCCGAAACGCCTACACCAAGCTGCCCTTTGTACTTGTCCGGGAGCGGTGCATTGCGCCACCGGACATAGCGCATGGGAAAGGCCAGATAGAAATGGGGCGCGCGGAAATAGGGGCGGGCCCCAAAGGTGTAAAACTGGTCTGGCGGAGCAGGGTGCATATGCGTCCATTCCGGGTAGGACCAGTTCAGGAGATCTTTTGACGTCGCGCGCCGAACAGCGCGCAGATGTTCACCGGTGTTCGGCAAGATCCGCTGATCTCGCAGGTAAAGAAAATACTGCTTCGAAGGCGCATCCCAGAATAACGAGTGATCGCTGTCCAGCAGGTTCTTGGGAGGGTAGTAGGTGCTCGGGTTTCTCGTGCCCAGCCCATTGATGATCGGCTTTTCGCCAACCTGATTCCAACGGACGCGGTCACGGGACGCAAACAAAAACAGACGAATGACTTCATTCCCACTCGATCTGTCGACACGCGCGCCCGGTGCGAGATACCGGTGTTCGGGTGGTGCGTCCGGATTAGCGTTCGGGTACGGGAACAGCAGTGTCCCATCGGCGAACCCAAATGGACCTCGACAAACAATGTTGTTGTTCGTTGAACCCTGGAACTCGTGCAGTCCGAGATCAGGGCGGAGCCAGGTGACCCCGTCTTGGCTCTGTGCGTAGCAGGTGTAGCTGACCCAGTCTTTGCCGCTCGCCGAATTACTGCGGCCGACAACTGAGTGGTAATACATGTGGTACCCATCGTCGTCGTGGAAAACGGTCAGGTAATGATTACCCGATCCTTCCCAAGGCTTGTCGAACTGTAGTGCGATCTCCGCTGGCCGGGGAGTATGCAGCTTGAATGCGGCCCCTTGCATGGTGTCAATTAACGTATCATCGACTAGCAATTCCAGTCGCTGGGCGATATCAACGGCGACCGGTTCGTCCGCTTCGCTGAAACTGGTAATCGCGAAAGTGCAGCTCAAGACGGCAAGAGACCAGAGAAGTCGGCTCATGAGAATGGCTCAACTGTTGATGTGAAGATCCGCGGTGAACCATTCAGTCTAGCCACAGGACACCCTGGCCAGAACCCGACAGCATACGTGCCGTCTGTGCGTTATGGAGCTATTGCTGCAGCCGAAACAGGATCCCTTCGCCAGGTCCCAGCCGAACCGGAATCCGCGTAACACCATTGGCAAACTCCACGGGCACTGGAAACCCACCGTCGACTGTCAGGTCAGTGACCTGGCGGTACGCGCCACGGACCAGTGCTTCTGTGGCGAGTGGCTGGGTGAAGTCCCAGTTCAACAGCGAAAGATACCGTGGTGCGGTGCGCCCTTTGCTGCGCAGCACCAGCTCGACATTGCCGTCGCTGACCCAGGCGTCACGCCGCGTTGCTTTTTTCAGAGTTTCGTAAAAGGCCTTAACGGCTTGAGGCAAATCCTTGTCCGGTCCCAGTCGCATTGGCCGAGCTCGGTCATCCGCTGCAGCAGAGGTCTCGTTTTGCGTCTCTTTACCGGTGGCTTTGGCACCAATTTCTGTACCAACATGGGGTTCGGCGGACCCGCCATAACGGCTGAACGCGCGACCATCGAGTGTCATCAAAACCGTACCGCGACCGTGCTGCGCGACCAGTAACCGTTCTGAGATCGGCTTTCCGTCACGGGAGGCCTGCCACGCCCAGGATAGGCGGTACTGCTCCGGCGGGGGATATGTGAAATTCAGATCTTTAAACACCTGCCGGGCACCGCCTTGAAGCGGTACGCCGTACTGGTTGTAGAGCCCGTAGGGCCCTGCGGAAATCAGCGTTCCTCCGTTACGAACCCAGGTGTCCAGCTTCTTGTCGAAACCATCGATGAAGTACTGGGCGTATGGCAGGATCAGTACGTCGTAGTTTTCGAGTTGATCGCGTCCGTCCACGAGAAACGTCTCCGGCACCACTCCAAAGTGATACTGTTTCGACAGTAAACGGTCGAAGATATCGCGAGTAATACGAGCGCAAGCATTGGTGGGATAGGCGTTGATGATTGATGCACCCGGGTGCAACACAGCAACACGTGGCGGCACGATTGGAACATCGACAAGAATTTCGTTCAGCCGCATCACTCGGCGTTTCAGCGCTGGAATGAATCCGGACCAGGGACGCAACAGGGGTGAATGGCTCTCCCGGAAACCGTCATCGATACGCACCAGCTTTTGAGTCCAGTAGAAGAGCAGCATGCGGCGATCCCAACTCAACTCGTGCCAGACATCGCGCCGACCGGCGTTGATGATATTTTCGGTCGTTGCTCCCTGAGCCACTTGGAACGTACCGTAAAAGTTGTCGCCAATGACTTCCTGCGCCCAGCCGTAATACTCGAGCGACACCAGCGTCTTGTTGAAATAGCGATTCAATCCATACATGTACGGCGAATCGTCCCAGCCGTATCCCCCCGACGGATGCTTGCCCCACATGTCGACACACCGGGTTGGCATCTGCAGGTCGTCGAGTGAATTGATCAGGATCTCCCCCATGATGCCGCCCGACGTCGACGACGCCAGTGGGTGCTGCGGGTCACCGCGGCGGATCGCCGCGTAGCAGTCGGCGAGATAATCGGCATAAAGATCTTTACGACAGCGTTCGAACTCATAAGTGAGCGCCGTCGTGGCAGCGCCTGGAAGACGCTTGTTGGGGAAAAACAGCGTGTAGAGATCTTGGCCGCGGACGTCCTTGGTGACCACGAAGGCTCGTACTAATGGCTTAGGTGGCTGGATCACCTGAAAACTCTTGTAATCTGATTTCCACGCCTGATTGAGAGCGCCGATCGTGCCGTGTTTCTTTTGCAGGTAGTCGCGAAAGGCCTTGATGGCAACGGCGCTGAAACCGTGTTCCTGAAACGCGACAGTCCGTTTTCCGGGTACGTCGACTGAGGTTCCCCGGTACGGATGCGCTTCCCAGGGACCTTTATAGATGAACGTATAGGGTTGCTGACTGTTGAGGCGTGCGGATTCTTCGAGGTACTTCAAAATAAGCTTTCGAGGTACGGGGTGACGGTAGTCGAACCCACCACTGCCCGCGTAATTCGGCGCAAAGTAGTACTCGGGCTTTTCCCCGTGCACGTCGGCGAACCAGGGGGGACGATACATGCCGTCGCCGATCGCATACGGCAAGACCTTATCCGACAGCGGGATTTTGTACTTCTCCCATTGGGCGACGACAGCGGGAAACGGCCTGGCTTCGAATCGGTCCGGCGCAGACCACGCCACATCAACTCCGTTTTCTTGCAAGGTGTCAAACTCGAGCGTCGACAAGGTATCCGTTCGGCCGTGGCCGCCACCAAAGATAATACGTTTGAGTCGACCGTTCGGCTCGACTGCAACCGGCCCGGGAGAGGGTGGAACGAACGGCCGGTAATGGGGAAACACCGCTTTGAATTGCGGACTGGTGCGCAACCGTTGCAATGCCACGCTGAGGCCAGCCCGCGCCTCCTCGACACGATCCGATGCCGTACTGACGGAACGCAACATTTTGTCCATGATCCGCGATTTGTGTTTACTGGCGGTAAACATGCGCATCGCGTTGATCGGATTAGTACGTGCGCCCGACGCGTCAGCAAATAGCGCAAAAAAACCCTGACTGGTCGCCGCCAGTCGTTCGTCGACCGCGACGGCAGCTGCACGGCTGCGCTCGATCGCAGCCACCGTCGCCGCTGTGTTGAGCCTGTCGGAATAGACGACGGCCCGCTGCAAACTCTCCACCTCATCGCGCAAATAGGCAAGTTCCACAAGCACCTTGTTGTGTACTGCCGGTATCGAACTGTAACGCGTACCGGCGATCTCCATCACGTCCCGAAAGTGCGTCTGAATCGAGTCGGAGACATCAGAGAGCATGGTTTGCGTACTCGCACGATCAGTTGCCTCAGCGTCCACCAACCCTAGTTTCTCGGCCAACTGACGGTGGCGAGCGGTGGTGCGTTGAAGATCAACCGCTTTGATTCCAGGCACTCTCTCCAAGTGACGCAGTGTTTGACCTAGTTCACCCAGTCGGTGCTGCGCAGTGGCGAGATCCCGCCGGATACTGGCGATGGTCCCCGGTGTTGGATAAGGTGTCCGCGGTGGATTGAAATTGGTCAGATGTTCGACCTGGTTGGTGATCCGCAACTCGTCAATGCGACCGTGGAGGAAGTGTCCGTAGGCATAGCCCCAGATGCCAAGATGCAGCCGACCACCCGCTGCTTTGAGCGCTTTGGCGTTGGTCTTGGTGAGGACCAGTCGACCATCGATGTAAACGTTGTAGGTACTAGAGCCCTCACCACCCGAGCAGTCCCAGTTGATTTCGAGGTGGTGCCACTTGCCCAGGTCGACTTGCAATCCAGCTTGCACCGGAGAACTCGGCGGCTGGACATCAAGCGTCATCAGCGCATCTTGCGTGTAGACCGATAACGCTCCGTTTTCGTAGGTGCCCGGCGGGTTGTACCAGCCGAAAAAAGGGTGGTACATCCCCGGCTCGTGTTCGTCAATGCAGTACCAGAAATCAACGGTGCCCCGCCGGATGTCGAGGTTGCGCAGCGCATTGTAGGCACAGCGTCCCCCGTCCTGTCTCCGCAAATCGAGACCACGCCCCCAGCGTCCCTCGTCGTCACCGGTTGTACGAGCTATGGGCTGGCCCGATACAGGGGCGGCCTGAGTAGAACCCGCAGCGTAGTCTGCGGTAACCGTATCGCCATCAAAGTGGGACAGGAACAAGGTTCGGGCGTCTGTGATTTGCCCTGATGACAAGAAGGCCGATACCAGCAGGAGTACGCGCACGATCGACCTAGTTGAATGTTTGCCGAGGGAAAGCAAACGCGCTGACCTCTTAGCTGGCAGCATCGATTCTGTTCGCCCGACTGAGCATTTCGCACGGTTGTGGGGCACTTCAGTACCTGCCTCAATCCACTGGTGCGCGCGTCTGTCGGAGTAGCGCGGAGCGCGGTTCATTCGGCTGCCTTTCTGAGATTTTTCTGAAGTAATTCGGTCACTCATGGATCACGCGGCCCCTGTTGGAGAACCCGACGTACGACCGGCACGGCCGGTTTGGCATCTGGCCCCAGGAGCAGAAGGCAGTGTGCCTTCGCCCGCTGGCTGGCAAGCCCCGCGTCGGTGTTTTCGAGCAGCGCAGCGAGACTGTCGAAGTCCGCGGCCAAGGAGTGGTTGCCTGTATAAGTCGGTACTCTCCGCGTGCCAGGCAAGGTCAACCAGTAGCGCAACGCGACTAACAGGAGGCCAGACAAGCGGCATTGAGCGAACATCATTCCAGTCCTTAATTGTCTTGCGATGGACCCCATGATATCGAGTCGCTGCGCACCGCACAGCTACGGAGCTGCCGGGTACCGACGGCGTTGCCAGTGTGGGGCACTGAGATCGCGGCAATGCCAGCGGCAGGGTCAACACAGAAGAAAGTGTGCTACACCTCACCAGGCCGACGACCCGAGTGGCCAGCCTGTGGGAGCCGCCTCTTCATTGATCAGGAATGTCAGCCCATGGGTATTTCCGAGACCTGGAAAGAACTCTACGTCGAGACAGAGCTTCAAATCTGTCCACTCGAAACCAATAACACGGTGCAAACCGATCTGGCTGCCTCACATCATCACCACCGTGCCGGTTTCAGAACCGTCGTGCCATCATTGGCGCTGCCCTGGTTCAGGATCAACTGCAGAAAACCACCTGTAATCACTGACAGTGGAATACAAGCCGCTTCCCCCCATCTCAAGATTCCGGTTCCTGAGAACATTCCAAATCGATCGGTGAGAAACAAATTCGGAGCCCCACGTTGCACCTTAGCAACCGGGCACGGGTCGAGGCTAAGTATTGAAACCGGTGGTCGATACTCCCAAAGCGCAGAACCGCCAGTCAGAAGTGTGAATTCTCTGCTACGCGTCCTGAATGAACGCGGCTTCGACCCGCGCGAATACAACGGGTTGGCTCGGTTACATGTGCGCCCGTTGGGATATTTTTTGTGCCGTCCGACTATTTTGCGGCCCCGCCGCAACATATAAGTACATAGTGATGGGTTTATTCCAAGCCCGTAAATTTGGTGTGCTACCACCACGGCTGGTTGTTTGCTGTGAGCTGGCCAATCGGGCTTGGACTGTGAAGTCTTTCTTGATTCTCGTATCCAAGGAGTGAAACCATGAAACGAAAAAGTCAGGTGTTGTTGCTGTTAATGAGCCTCGTATGTGGCTCCGCGTTTGCTGAGGAACAGGTAGCGCCACACGTGGCATTTTGGACCAGTCTGGCCGGACGTTGGACTTACGAGATCTCTTCGGATGGCACTAAGGGGAAGGTGACGTGGCAAATGCAAGCGAGAGGCTCCGCGTTAATGGGCAGATTCCAAGACGACCAGGGAAACGTGTCAGTCGAGCTGGCTGGCTGGCGCCCGGACAACAAGACACTGGTGGTCAATGGCGTCGGCACCGCAGGCAACCATTGGACGCTGGCACTCGACAAAGTAACACCCGTCTCAGCCGAAGGAACAACCGAGGGTGTTTTGCCGAGTGGTTTAGGATTCAAGGGCGCTTTTACCGGGAAATTGACCAATAACGATCTCTACACCGTGACGCTGGAAAGGACGTCGGAAGACGGGGAGACCAGTGATATCACGATCGTGTTCAAACGGGTCAAATCTGGCGCGGCAGTCATTGACATTCCCTGGAAATGGTTGATCGGCTATTGGAAAATTGAACGTAGCGACGGGACCAGCGCCGAAGTGCACTGGTCCAAGCCGAGGGCCAATGCAGATTATCTCATTGGTAAGTGGGAGAACTCGGATGGTACGAAATTTAGTGAAATTGTCGGCTGGCGCCCCGATCAACAAGCGCTCGTAGCTAATGCATTTGGTGCCAGGGGGGGGTATTTTTCGGTCTTCTTGAACAACGTCCGCCCCAACCAAATGTCGGGGCGGATACGCCGTTTCAAGTCTGACGGCACACAAACATCCGGCACGATTGAAATCAACCGTGTTAATGAAGATCTGGTCAAAACAAGAATTGTCGATGAGTCCGATGGTTCCGTTGTCACCGAGACAGTAACCCGCGTACCAGCGACATCTCATGATGGTGAACGTAGGCGCAGGTTACCTGGCATTCCCCAACGCCTGAGAAACCTGTTGCGGAGGCGTTAAAGGAAACTTGAGTCGGCCAACTACCTGGCGGATGAGACTCAAATGTTTCATCCGCCGGGCAAGGCTGTCTGCTAGCCGCTTCAACGCAGACTTTGGTGACACAGACCGTGTCATAGCATGGACCATTTAGATCCACAGCGAATCTGGACAAGAAGCGAGACCGTGCCTTCCTGAGTGTTCGAAGCACCCCTGCCGATTTCAGTAACCTACAATATCCCGGTCCGGCAACCAGGTTCTGTTCTAGCTGCCCAAACTCCCGCAGCGTTTGTTCCTTTCGCCCAGCCTCACGCCACGTGCAGCATCACACCGTGAGAAGAAGTGACCCCGGTAGCATTGGCAACAGGTTATGATACAGCGGACGGTAAAAGAACTACCCGCAATGGCTACAAATGCGGATCTACTTCTGAGCAGGAGCATGGCCACTCACCTGAAGGGAGTCACCGTCAATAGACTGGGCGCGCGGTGCCCAGACAATGCTCTACGTCAGCTTGATTCGACCGAGAAAACAACATGGATGGGCATCGACAGCGGTTCTCCAAATGGTACCTGGCGCGGACGTTGATCTGTCTGATCTGTTGTTGTGACGCAGTGGGTTGGAAAATCAAATGTCTACGTGCGGAATCGGAGGTGTTATCGATCACCGTGGGACCACCAACCACACTTAGTAACCTGGCTTATCAGAATTCGGCGAGTCTGGCGGTCTCGCGAACAGGAGTCACCGCCGCATTTTACCCCAAGCCCGGTACGGTTCCGAAATTCTATCGCACTTCGACCGATGGAGGGGCGACTTGGGGTCCAGAGAGAGAATTCGCACCTGCCAATGCAGGGCGCATGTCGATCGCCTTGCCCGCTGGCAAAGTCCTCTTTGTGACAGGACAGGCCACGCCGATAGCCGGTGGCAAACCGGGTGAGCAGGAGGCGCAATCCGTACTGTTCTCTGATGACTTTTCACGTTTCGAACCCGGTCGCGTCACCGTTTTCTTGCCCAAGGTGGTACTCCACACCCGGTGGGGTCGGTTTTGGCCACCTTTCGACAAAGGGAAGATTGTCCGTCTTCCCAATGGTGATTTACTGGCAACGATGTACGGTGATCTGAAAGGAGACCAACAATATCGCACCATGATCGTGCGTTCGCAGGACCTGGGCTGCTCCTGGCGGTACCACGCGACCGTTGCTTATCAGGCGCAAGATCCGGACCCACATCGGGTCGGACAATTTTGTGGTTACTGTGAACCCAGTTTGGTCCTGCTGAAAAATGGACAACTGTTGTGCGTGATGAGAACCCAGGGTGCAGAAATACCCAACGAATATCGACCGCTCTACGCAGCCTGGTCGGACGATGGAGGGAAGACCTGGAGCAGGCCGCAGTCCACGCGTCCGGCGCTGATGAATATTTCACCCACGTTGGCCGTGTTGGACAACGGCGTAGTGGTGTGCCAGTATGGGCGGCCTGGGTTCCACGTTGTATTCAGTACCGACAATGGTCATACCTGGGGGAACCGGGTCAGTTTCTCACACTTGCCAGAGCCCATCATTACGGGTCAGTTCGATATCGTGAAATGCGGTTCCAATCAGCTGATTGCGATTGGAAGCGATGCCGCAGGAACCAAAGTTTGGCCGATCAAGGTCGCTCGCCTGAGCGTCTCTCAAGACCGGATGGCGTTGGCCGGTCATGTCGTGGATGGACAGGGTCAACCGATCGTATCCGCCAGGGTGCAACTCAGCCCGAATCGATACGCGGCCAGCGACTGGCGCGCAATACCCACCACTGGAGACCGAAAGCCCCGTTTTGCAGAACCCTTTTTTGATCCCCCCAGAATTTGTTCTACCCCAGTACTGGCCTACCATTCGATCGATGAAACAAATCGTCATCCAACCGTTCAAACGGACAAAAACGGCAGGGTTCAATTCGACCGAATTCGCCTGGGTGAGGTGATTCTCACTGTGGATGCCCCTGGCTACGCACCTCGTCACCGACGGATCAGCGTGGCACCGAAGACAGAAGACCAGAGGTTCACTCTCAGGCAGGGACGCGGTGTTCGCGGCCGGGTAATCGATCAAACGGGGTTGCCGGTGGCTGGCGCCTGTGTCGTCCTGAATGACTGGCACACGCATACGAAGCAAGACGGGGCTTTCCACTGGGCAATTGAGGATCCCGTACCAAATCAGATCGATGTCAAGATCTACAAACGTTACAGCAGTGTCTATGACAAAACCATCGCCAGGGTCCCTTTGGAGTCAATCCAACAAGAACCGCTGATTTTACGGCGTATGAGATAGACGCCTCTTCCTGTACCACCATTCCGCAAAAGGAATCGTTCCAGCCTGCACTGAAGTCTTGTCTGCCGGCAGTCGATGTGGCCGTTGTACACAATGAATATTTATGCACGGTAAAGACTTGCCCAACGGCGACCATGTTCTTCCGCCGGCTTCCTGCACAAGTCCGTTGTCGCCCCTCCTGGGTGAAATGGACGGTTGCGGACGTTTCTGTACAAGGCGACGAATCCGCCATGTACATTCTCAAGAGCGTGCGGTCGAAACTCACACGCTGGTCGAGATCTGAACCAGAAGAAAGAGGGTTCGGTGCTACTGGATCAAGACAATGCCCTGGCAAGAGCTGTTCCGAAAAAACGCGAAGACTAAACTCGACTTAGCGTCCCGGTGTACCCCGCAAACGAATCCGTCTCGACTCCCAAGCGTTGCAGAATGGTAACAAAGAGTTGCGCGAGCGGAAGTTCTTCCGCTTCGATCCTGCCTCGCCACCCGGCATCAGTAACGATTCCGGCGTTGACCTGGTTGTCTTCGTTCCCTGTGCCGAACTTGAGCCAGCGGCCATTATTAAAACCGAGGTTTTTGCCTCCCGCGGAAATAATCGGATAATTCCGAGAGAGGTGAAAACTACTGGAAGCCGAACCATGCATGGCAAACGTATTGTCCAGCATGTTCCCCTGGCCTGTCGGTTCAGGCGTGTCTTTCAGCTTTTGGACGAAACGGCCAAACTCCTCCGCCTGGTAGCGATTGTAGGTGCCGAGGTTTTTCCAACCGTCCGGCTTTTTCACATCATGCGTAAGCCCATGAGCTTTACCCAGACCAACAGCCAGCGATAGCAGATCATGTGGCCCTTCGCCATTTTCTCTCCCCAGCTGAAAAGTCGCCACTCGAGTCGAATCACTCAGAAAGGCCAGATAGATCAGCTCATACATGGTCTGAAAATAGTCTCGAGCCTCAGTTGGATCGGCTTCAAGTTTCAGGTTAGCCGTGTCCACCTTGGGAGGTGCTGTATCAACCCATTTTTGAGCTTTCGCCAATTTGACTTCGGTATCGCGAACCGCATCAAGGTACTGCTGCAATGTCCGCTGATCGCGCAGAGAAAGCTCTTGCCCTAAAGACCGTGTGCTGGCAATAAGGTAATCCAGGGCACTCTTGCTTCTGGCTAGTTTCGCGGCAGCGTCTTTACCGCTAGTCACAAACAGCATGTCGAAAATCTGCTTCGGTTTGTTCAACGCTGGGATCGGGCGACCCTCACGATTGAAGGACTGTGTTTGCGCCCCGCGAGGGCCACCGATGCCACCATTCGTCGACATCACCAAAGACGCATGACGAGTCAGGTCGCCGGAGTGTGCTGCAATAACCTGATCAACGGAAATCGAGTTTTTGTAAGGTCCGTGACTGCCCGTGGCAGCAGCAGTCAGGTATTGATCGGCATTGGAATGGCCATGTACTTGCCGAGCCGCGGGGTGAGACAGTCCTGAATAAATAGTGATTTCACTGCGCAAGGGCTCCAGCACGTCCAGCACTTTTGTGAGTTTGAAATCTCGCTCGCCGCCACGAGGAAACCAACTCCAATCCTCCCAGGCTGGATCTGCCTTGAGCGGCAACCCTACTCCATCTGGATGATAAACACTGACAAAGCGTTTCGGCGCATCTGGCAATTTGGATTCAGCCGCCGCAAAGGCTTCAAACTGTGGCAAAGACAGGGCAATACCTGAACCATAAAGAAAGTTCCGGCGAGTCAATGAAACTTTATGGCTGTCCACGATATGCACTCCTACTTTGCGTGAAAAAGCTCACTGCCAATGATCAATCTTACCAGGTCGCCGAGCCGGTCACCACGTTTCCTGAATTGCACGGTAATACCGTTGATGGCAGCATGATCCGCGAAAGACAACGGGCGACCAAGAGCATAAGCGGTCATTTTATGAACCAGGGCGCTGGCAAATTGATCTTGCCGGTCCATCAACAGATAGCGTTTCAAGCCATTCATCCCAGCCAATTCCTGATTGTTAAACAGCTGCGAATTCGCATCCACCAACTTTTCATTGACATGAGTGCGGTAGACACCGAGCGCATCGTAGTTTTCAAATGCGATCCCCCATGGATCAATCCTTGCATGACAGGAGGCGCAGGCCGGTTTATTCCTGTGATCTGCAATACGTTCCTTCAGCGTCATTTTCAAGATCTCCGGATCTGTCAAATCGACTTCTGGAACATCCGCCGGTGGTGGTGGTGGTGGATCATGAAGAAAACGTTCCAGCATCCAAACACCGCGTTTAAGCGGATTCGAATCTTTGCCATCGGAGTTCATCGCCAAGACACCAGCCCCCGCTAGAATCCCACCGCGATTGGCTGCGACGGCAATCGGGACTTTACGGAAGTGAGGTCCATAAACACCTGGAATTTGATAGTGCGCAGCTAGGCGTTCATTGATCACGGCATAATCGGAATGGACAAAATCCATCACGCTTCTGTCATGTTCCAGAACTTCCGTAAAAAAGGCGATGGGCTCTTCCTGCACCGCCCTTCTTAATGCCTTGTCCGTGATATGCGTCACACTGTTCAGGGCATCCAAGCCCAGCCATTGCTGAACGAAATTCTCGGAGAACCGACGGGAACGAGGATCTGCCAGCATGCGTTTGACTTGGGCAGCCAATACCTTTGGCTCTTTGAGCTGTTCTTGGGCAGCGAGCCCTAGAAGTTCGTCATCAGGAATACTGGACCACAGAAAAAACGACAGCCGACTGGCCAATTCCACATCACGGATGGTTGCTGGAGCGTCCAAGTGATCAGCGGATGCTTTTTGGGTTAGGTAAAGAAACTCTGGCGCAGCAAGTACGGTTGCCAGCACTTCCAACATCGCCTCTTCGAAGGTGGCAAATTCCGGACGGTACCTGGCAAACAGGGCCATCAACCGATCCACCTCTTGTGACGTGATGGCGCGACGCCAGGCACGCCTCGCGAATTTAGCCAGCACTTCGCGTCCATATACCTCCTCGTCGCTCGCATTCTCACTCTCAAAAAAAATTCGCGTGTGAGTCTTCGGTGGCCATTGCTCATAAAATGGAGCAATGATTTCTATGTAGTCAACCAGCACACTCAGTGGTTCCTCTTCCTGATTCTTTGCATTGGAAACATTACGAATGTGCAGAAACTCATCGCGTCTGGGAAATGTCGTTTCCAGCTTGCGGAACGGGTTTCGTTGAATATCACTCAACGGTATATCAAAGTCGACGAATTGCGATTTTTCGACGGGTTCCGTCACAGGAATATCTCGTTGACTGATGACCTCAGAAAAGCGAGCGTCGTTGCTGGTATGCGCACTGAACACCAGCCGCAAGCTCGCAAATTCAGTGTCCTTCGTAGTAGAACGCCCAGCCCTGATACGAACTCGCATGGTTCCTTCATCAGGGAGAAACCGGTCGAGATTCATTTTCAACTCACTGGACCGTGGCATTACCAACACGACAGGTGAAACCGCGGGCGTGTGACCAGCGACGGCATCCGATCTGGGCAGCGCGTTGCCACCAGAGAAATGAATCCCCTGGCCCGTCTCGCGATGAAGCAAGTGGGGCCGAGTCCTGTTTTTGCGATAATCTTCGTCGTTCTTGTCGAATGTCTTTGCCTTGTTTCCCGACGATGCGTTGTCCATTTCTTCCTGCATCGAGATAACGTAACGAACGGGTTCAGGACGCGCACCGTGCACGGTCGCTCGTTTGAGTGCCTTGAGACCGATTTCACGGTAAAACTGAAACTGCATGGCCGACATTTGCAGCATCTGAGAACTGTTCTTGAAGCCATCCTCGGATGCCGTTTCCGGCGGCAAACGACCTGCCAGCTGATAGGGCAAACCAAGCAGATCTTGCAGAGCGTAGTCATACTCATACTTTGTCATGCGCCGAAAAGACGAGTGCTGCACATTGTTACGCCGCAACAGAGAAGCCTTGTTCAATTCGTCAGTGAGCCAATCGACAACGCGTCCGCGGTCCGCATCGGCCAGTTCATAAGCTGGCTCGTCTTTTGGTGGCATCTCCGAGTTGGACAAGACTCGGTAAATCTCACGCCAGCGATCAACGTCTGGCCCCGTCAACAAATCCGCGTTCAGCTTGTCGACCCGAAGTCTGCCTTCAGATTTTCTGGGCCCATGGCACCCGATACAGTTTTGTTTCAAAACGGGACCAATCCTCTCCCGAAAGAAGGCTAGATTGGCCTTCGGAACCGCGATATTCGTCTCGGGTTTGGTCCTGGTCTCTTTCAAGAATCGAGATCTTTCCCGCCCCAGTTCGCGAGCCTTCTCCAAGACTGGCCGGTCGAGATTCGTGTCGGCAGCAAGCAGCGCCCAGACGTTGCCCAGTACCAGCAGGACTGCGATTCTCACAGGATCTCTCAAACCTTCATTTCCTTTTCGGCCAGCGGCACAATATTGAAAATTCTCTCACCAGATGACAGCTTTGCGATCCAGCGGAAGACGAACTTCGGCCGTCCTTCAATCGTGGTCCGCGGGTGTGCAGAAGTACCCGTCGTCGCTAAGGCAAGGATCATCCGCCTCGAACACGTGATTCCATTATAGCAGTATCAAGCCGTTTACTTCGATATAGATCAAGCGCCAACGCGAGCGTCACGCGTCCTTTTCGTATCACCAGAATCTCACAGGTAAAATCGCGACCGCTGGCTTCGCACAAGCCCGCCAATCCACTTTTTTTTTTGCAGAGTCTGCTGCCCTGGACCACTATCCATGGAAACAGCGGCGAGCTTGTCCAACACGTCTCAGCACGTCTAGCGACGGCTGCGCTGATGTGATCCCTGAGGAACATTTCGTACTATTTACTCTTCGGTTTACTCTTCGGTTTGTCGTTTCTCTGCCTTCATTACTGTCAAAACCGCACGCGAATTCACCTATAATGATGACGTCTCAACAAATGTGAGTTGGATCACAGCGTATTCCGCAACAGGATCAAGCCACTACTTGTAACGAGCGTGACGGTAAAGAACGGTTACAGGAGCTGATGCGTGGATGATTATGGCTTGCCAGGTAACCTGCCACACCTGAATTCCAGGGGTTTGGCTGGACAGGATCCCTTAATCTGCTCGAGCATGCACGTCGCTCGGTGGCGAACTGTTTGCGTCGCACCCGGCGTGGCTTGCATCATTCTCCTGTTGGCGTTTGCCACCGCGACAAACAGTCTCGCGGCCTCCGGAACTGATGACGAAGGAATCAAATTCTTCGAGTCCAGAATCCGTCCTGTGCTGGTTAACAAATGTCTCAGCTGTCATTCACAAGACGCGGCCAAAGCCAATAAGCTCAAAGGGAAACTACTGTTGGATTCGCGGGCGGGAGTTCTAGCCGGCGGCGAAAGTGGCCCGGCAATCGCACCAGGACAACCCGCACAAAGTCTGCTAATCCAAGCCATGCGTCACCAGTCACTGGAAATGCCACCCGACGAACGACTCGGAGAAAACGTCATTCGTGACTTCGTAAAATGGATTGAGATGGGGGCTCCAGACCCGCGAGACGGGCGAAAAGTCGACCTGCGAGTCGTGAATCTAGAGGCCGGTCGCCAACATTGGGCATTTCGTCCGCTGAACACTTCCGCGTTGCCCCAGGTAGGCAGTGAGCAGTGGGTCCGCAACCCTGTGGACCGCTTCGTGCTGGCGCAACTTCAGCAACGCAACATGACGCCCGCCGCCGAGGCCGATCGACGGACTTTAATTCGCCGCGTTTATTTCGATCTGATCGGCTTGCCACCGTCCCCTGACGCGGTCAAACAGTTCCTGGCGGATCGCTCCACCACCGCGTACCAGCACCTGATCGACCGGTTATTGAAAAGCGAACACTACGGCGAACGCTGGGCGCGGCACTGGCTGGACGTTGCCCGATTTGGCGAAAGCGACGGCTCGGATGTGCGGGAAAACAAGTTGCGTCCGGACGCCTGGAAATATCGCGACGCGGTGATCACAGCGTTCAACAAAGATCTTCCCTACAACGAGTTCGTAGCTTTGCAGCTGGCCGGACGTGGCCTCTACACAAAATCATCCCTGGCAGCTGGCCTGGCTCGATTTCCTAAACTAGGGACTACTCTCAAGGACAGCGACAATCCCAATGACAAGATGTTCCATCGGCTCGACGATATGGTGTCGACCACCGGCAGTGCGTTTCTGGGACTGACCATTGGATGTGCCCGCTGCCATGATCACAAAATCGACCCCATTACGGCGGAAGAGTACTACCGCTTGACCGCGGTTTTCTTCAGTCAGGTGAAGGTGGAGCCACGTGCCAGTGACCGCCAGATTCCCTTGGAGATTCGTGAACCGCACCTCCTCGCAGGAGGGAGTTGGAAACGACCCGTGCGAAAAGTAACTCCCGGATTCGTCGAAGTGCTGATGCGTGAAGAGAGCCGCTCGGAAGATTGGATCTCCGGTAAACTGAATCCTGCCACCCGGGACCCTCGCTATGCTCTGGCTCTGTGGATGACCGACGTTAACCACGGCGCGGGGCAACTACTCGCGCGCGTCATTGCCAATCGAGTCTGGCAACATCACTTCGGCCGTGGCATCGTGGATACGCCGAACGACTTTGGCTTCCTGGGAACGCCACCAACGCATCCGAAACTGCTGGACTGGCTCGCCGGCGAACTGCTTCGTAACGGATGGCGGCTAAAACCTTTGCACAGGCTGATTATCAACAGCGCTGCGTATCGCCAGGCGTCTAGCGCACGCTGGGTCGAGACCGATCGCGACAACCATTGGATCTGGCATTATCAAACCCGTCGCCTGGAAGCCGAGATCATCCGCGACAACGCTCTGAGTGTTTCCGGCAGTTTGAAGCAACAAATGCACGGACCGAGTACTCGCGTTGGCTCGCTCGCCGGTGGCGATGCATTTGAGGAAAATCCACGGACCTGGCGTCGTTCTGTGTACATGATGGCCCCACGTTTCGACACACATCCAGTATTGCGGGTATTTGATGCCGCTGACAATTTCCAGAGCATCGGGGCACGAACCGTCAGTACGACACCGTCGGGAGCATTGTTCATGCTCAATGCATCATTTCTCTGGCAGCGCGCCGCGTCGATGGCCGAGCGGATCGAACAGGAAGCGGGCAAAGAAGCCGGCAATCAGGTGGAACACATTTACGAAGTTGCCTTTGCGCGACCACCAACAGATGAAGAGCGGGTGCTGGGAATTCAGTTCCTGCAACAGACCCACGATGAAGATAGCAAACGCGGACAACCGGTCTTGGTTCACTACTGTCACGCTATCATGGGACTCAACGAGTTCATATACATCCGTTGATCCGATTGGATACGATGATGTCACGCATTGACGAAAACAGCACCTGGAAAATGAATCGACGCGCGTGCCTCGGCGGACTCGGCCTCGGGCAGATTGCTCTCTCCGGACTGTTGGCCGAAGCCGATGCCGCGGGGAGTGCGGCTCGGTCGCCTCTCACCCCCAGACAACCGCATATCACGCCGCGGGCCAAGAATGTCATCTTCCTGTTTATGGTAGGCGGCGCCAGCCACTTGGAAACATTCGACCACAAACCCCTGCTGAACAAGTACGCAGGAAGGAACGCTGTAGACCTTTTCTCCACAGACGAATTGGACGGCCTCAACCCAGAAAAGGACTATTCCCGGTCGAAGGTATTGCAACCGGTCTTTTCGTTCAAGCAACACGGGCAGTCTGGGATGTGGGTCAGTGAAATCTTCCCACACTTAAGCAAAGTCGTGGACGAAATCACGATGATCAACTCCATGCACACCGCATCGTCTATTCATTCCGTGGGCCAGATCCTGATGCATACGGGCTACTTACGCCCTGGCTTTCCCAGTCTGGGTGCGTGGGTTACATACGGCTTGGGAAGTGAAAACCACAACATGCCCGGTTTCGTTGCTTTGCGAGACGGCATCTCGTCCGGTGGTCCCACAATGTATCGATCAGGCTTTCTGCCGGGAACGTACCAGGCGACCGTCATCGACACGCAAGCAGGCCGATTTCAACTCGACCATCTGCAGCGTCCGGGACATGTTTCCCTGAACCAACAACGCCGACAACTGGAATTGATGACCAGGTTAAATGCGTTGCATCGTGATCAACATGCCAGCCAGGGCGAATTGGATGCACGCATTGATTCGTTCGAAAAAGCATTTCGCATGCAGGGCGTCGCTCCAGAACTCTTCGACCTCAATCGAGAATCGAAAAGTGTGCGCAATTTGTACGGAGACACTTCGTTCGGCAAGCAATGCCTCACCGCTCGACGACTGGTCGAGAGTGGCGTGCGTTTCGTCGAGATATTCAATGGTTCCCAAGGACGCCGCTGGGACGCACACGGAAACCGCGGCGGACTGATCAACAACCACCGCACCAACGCTGCCCGGACTGACCAGGGCATCGCTGGACTGATTACGGATCTAAAAGCGAGAGGCCTGTTGGACGAAACCCTGGTAGTCTGGGCCACGGAGTTCGGACGGACGCCCTTTGAAGAAGCCAATCGTGAAGCGAAAATTGGGCGTGGACATCATCACTACGGGTTCTCAATGTGGCTAGCCGGTGGCGGCGTCAAACGCGGGTTCACTTATGGTGCTACCGACGATCTGGGAATGCATGCCGTTGACTCCCCGGTTTCCCATCACGATTTCCACGCCACAATCCTGCACCTTCTCGGACTCGACCACAAGCGCCTCACTTACCGACACAACGGTCGCGATTTTCGCATCACAGACGTACACGGACGGGTCGTGGACGACTTGTTTGTGTAAATATTTTCGGATCGGCACGAGTGCTCCACTCTGCGTGGCAGGACAAGGGCGGCATGCTGATCCACAGATTGTCCAGCTCCACATAGCCTTCCCGCGAACAAGCGGCAGGGCTGCCAATGGTCAGCCCACTTCTTGAGCCAGAAAAGTCGAGTGGACAGCAGACGAACTATGTGTTGAGGCCAGCCTTCGGCGGTGCAGAGCAGGGGGGCAGCAGCCCGAGTGCTGCTGGAAAACTGCATCCACATTCACCTTTTACTCCGCGGCATGTGCGCAGTGCTATGGGAAATTACTGGATGTCTCGAAAATCACATCGACTGCGAAGACCGATCACCACATGCCAATCCCTGCTGATCTGCGTGAGAGATTGCTGTCTCAGACAGTTTCCAGGATTCCCGATCACGATCCAGGGCGGACCGTCAGAGCGAATCGGTCAATCTCAATATGTAACGTCTGCCGAGTCGTTTCCACGTTGGCTGAGATCGCATTGTCGCCGAAACGCAGAAAAGCCGGAACGAACGACGCCTGCTGGTCATGACCGACGACCAGGACGCGCTGTCCATCATCCCCCGCAGACAAGGCTGCCGAAAATTGCACAACCAGCAGCCACAGCGCAACAACTGCCCAGTTACTACGCCCTCTACTACGCTGTCGCATCATCATTTCGCCTCATGGAAATTTGTCGAGGTGATTCTCGCATGCCACACACTCCTGAAACAACCGACAGCCTGTGGCGCGTCGTGCTCAGATCGCGGCAGGCCGTGTAACTGCTGCAGACATGGTGTTACACAAGCCTTCCAGGAATTTGAATTCGTGTTTCGCCTCTGTAGACTGATGAGGACCGCAATACAACCCGTTTGCTGAGTTTTGCCATGCAGCGATTGTCATTTTGCCTTCTCACACTGGCCGTGCTCACTCTCGCTTCCTGCGGCTGTCGCGATTCTGTGAAGCCCCAACCAGAATCAGCCCGTGACGCACAGCCAGAATCCACCGGTGACGCGTCACCAGAATCGCCTGCCGACGAGGAAGAGTCGGAGCACGTGGGCTCAAAACATGAACTGGCAATCCAACTCCGGGACGAGTTTGATCGCGATAACAACCCGCCAGCTGATTTCGAAAAACGCTGGACCAAACTATACGACGGCCAGGCCACGACGGAGAATGGACAGTGGCTAATGGAAGTCCGGCGTCCAGCACCGCCTGGCCCCGGGGAAGTCGTGATGGGCGGGTTCGCAACCACCCAGCGTCACTTTAATCCACGTTTGGCAGGTACCAATGGAGTCGAAATCACGATCGTAGAATTCTCCCATGAGGACTACGACGCAGAAATGGACAAGACCGGACAGCTGGTACAAGCTTGGAGCCTGACCGTCGGTAGCTGGCATGGACTGGTCGGCGGGCAAAAGGACAAAGAAAAGGACCGCGGCGTGCAACTGCACTTTGACTACTTGCGCGGCGAAGGTCTTTACGTATATCTCGTGCGTGGCCTGCTGCCAGAGGATTTCGATAAGTATCCGCAGGACGGCTTTGGCCGGAAGGAATCCAAGGACTTGAGCGGTCCAGAACTGAGGGTCTTGCACGAAGAGGCGATTAAACGAGGAGGCACCTATATCACGGTTCCCTGCCTTGCACTAGCGACCAGGGTCTATCGATCCCAGCAAGAAATCCAGGATAAGCTCGGGCGCAGTCACCGCTACGGGCTCTACCTGAAAGACGATGCCAATACGGTGTACTGGACACTCGACGGTCAGGTAATGGACGAGGTCGACATCAGCGGCTACTTCAACTCCAGTCTCGATTCCGTCCGAGACGGCGCTTTCCT
>MDTE01024434.1_pt1 | contig 22353 bp, 20 predicted proteins | sample 811231 | NCBI WGS metagenome assembly MDTE01 (sample SAMN05326651, study PRJNA326480) | marine metagenome | isolation source: seawater | place: Indian Ocean: Red Sea | collected 2010 | reverse complement strand
TTATAAGATACCCATTACAGCGTGTAAAGTAAGATGATTAGTTCACTTCGATAGGATCAACGTCTACAACCAGATCATGAGGAAGATGAATATGTCGCAGGGTTTCCATAGGATTGTTACCTCGAAGCAGTACTTGCCAACGATACTTCCCATTGAGTTTAGGAGGATACGCCAAAACCGGACCCAGCACATCAGTTTCAATTCCTATAGCATTGTCAATATTCATTAAATCGTTAAAGATACCTTCAGCTATGTCGCGAGCTGTATCAAGCTTGAAATGCTGGCAAATAAGTCTGACATGCTTTTCAAAGGGAGGTTGTCGTAATCGATGCCTGTACGCCAATTCCTGACTTGCAAATGCCGCGTACTCTAGCTTCGCCAATGACTTAACAACATAATGGTCAGGTGAATAGGTTTGAATTATCACATCCGCTGTTTGCGCGCGTCTCCCAGCACGACCAGCTACCTGAGCTAGTAATTGAAATGACCGCTCAGAAGCACGGAAATTTGGTTTCGTTAACTCAAGATCAGCCAACACTATTCCAACCAAGCCAACATCAGGAAAATCTAACCCCTTTGCCAGCATCTGAGTTCCAACCATAATTTTAGAACCTGAAACACGAAATCTGGCGATTATCGCTTGATGTTCCTTAGCTTTGCGGGCGACATCACTGTCATACCGTATGATTTCAATATCTGGAAACTGCAATTGCAATTCCTGGACAACTCGCTGCGTGCCCAAGCCCAAATACCGAATCCTGTTATCAGCGCATAACGGACACTGGCCAGGCGATGACTGTATTCTCCCACAGTAATGACAATTCAACTGATTCGTCTCGCCGTGATACGTCAAAGTGATCTCACATCTAGAACACTGAGCGATATAACCACAACTTCTGCATTGAACTGACTGGGCAGCACCCCTCCGATTAATGAACAAGATCGCCTTATTGCCCTGATCAAGACATGCTGTCAGCTTATCAATTAATGCCCGACTTAGGACGCTCCTATTCCCCTCCCTTAATTCCCCTCGCATATCAACCACTGTTGTCCGTACTGGGGGATTAATCCTTCCCTCAGGGCGACGATGCATCTGTAACAAGGCATATCGATCATTTTGCGCAGCATAATAACTCTCGACATCAGGGGTCGCACTGCCTAAAAGCAAAACTGCTCCAGATAACTCAGCTAATTTCGATGCCACATCTCGAGCATGATATCTAGGCTCCCTATCCGATTGCTTATAATTCCAATCATGCTCCTCATCAACTACAATCAAACCTAAGTTTTCTATCGGAGCGAAAACTGCTGACCTCACACCGACCACAATCCTGAAAGCTCCCGTCAGAAGTTGCTGCCACTGATCAAATTGTTCACCTGGACTAAGGCCACTATGCAACACGGCAACCTGACCTGGAAACCTTGCTATAACCTCTGATACTGTCTGAGTCGCCAACGATATATCTGGAACAAGAATCATAGCCGTTCTACCCTGGGACAAACATTCCTCTACAGCTCGCAGGTAAACCTCTGTTTTCCCGCTTCCTGCTATACCCCATAAAAGCATCTTTTTACTTTCTGGATACCTATTCAATGCCTTTTGGACTCCTCGAAGGGCATTCACTTGATCGTTACTCAGAACTCGGTTGCTATCTACTGAATAATCCAATGCAATTGAGGGTGATCGATAGGAACGAATCTCATGAACAGCCAAAAACCCTTTAATTACTAACGCTCGTATTGGCGATGCCCCAAATTTTCCTCGCAGCAAGCTAGCCGGAACAGGGGTTCCGACCTCATACAGTGCCTCTAAAGCCTGCCGTTGTTTGGCAGCACGATTCACATCCAGAAGCATTTGCCTGTAATCATGTTCTGGATTTATGGAGAGAAATTCTTGCATCTTAGGAGCAACTCGAGGCGGAAGAACATCTCTGGCCCAAGCAACTATATTCCTAGCCATTAATTCGGAGATCAAAGCACGACCTATACGGCCAAATTCTTCAATCAATTCTTGCCTGGAAACCTTGGGGTGAGAGGTTATATAATCAATGATATTTAGCGAGTCTTGAGTCAAGTCGTTTCTGTCGAACGCATTGTCAACTACAAGTGTTTTATTTCTGCGGGGAATCATACCAGGGGGTAACATCGCCAAGGCGACTTTGTACAAGCTTGCGTGATAATACTGACTAACCCAATTTGCTAAAACCAATTGGTTTTCGGTGAGAATCGCTTCTTCGGATATAACTTCTAGGATATCCAAAACGGAATCCCGGGTTGCAGTCTGCGAACTGTGAAATACAATACCTAAGCTAGTGCGATTGGAGAAGGACACTCGCACCAACTGCCCAACGCTGACACCCATACCCTCAGGAACGTTGTAAGTGAATGTCCGATTGGGGCCTGTAGGTCTATCTACAGCTATCTCAACGTGATTCATGGCTGCCCGCTAGCTATCGTGCACTATACCTATGATGGCCTCTGTCGAGTCAGCTCTTTCACTCTTGCTGCCCTACCTGATCTTCCACGCAGGTAATACAATCGAGCTCTTCTGACCTTTCCTCTGCGCATCACTTCAACTGACTGAAGCAAAGGTGAATACCTCGGGAAGGTCCGTTCTACACCAACGCCATGACTCACCCTTCTAACAGTGAATGTTCCGCTAGTGTTCTTCCCACGAGATCTGATCACCGTTCCCTCAAATGCCTGTGCTCTTATTCTGGTTCCCTCACGTACCTGAAAGTTTACTTTCACGGTATCTCCGGGGTTGATAGCTTCCACGTTTTCATTATCTTGTACTTCCACCAAGTCAAGAACATCCATAACAATAACCACTTATTCCATTTCAGATTCAAACTATTTTAGACTCACGGTATCTTACTATCTACAGTCATTATCCGCAAGGATGAGTCTTCTTGTTGCTAACAAGATTCTAATCATGTGACAATAAATCGGGTCGAATTTGTCGAGTTCTGTGCAGCGCTTGAATTCGTCGCCACTGCTCTATTTCTGCATGGTTCCCAGACAATAGTACACTTGGAACACTATAACCATCGATAATTGATGGCCGTGTGTATTGCGGATATTCTAATAAACCTTGACTATGAGAATCATCAGCAGCGCTTTGGGTGGACCCCAATACAGCGGGAACATATCTACTCACAGCATCAATCAACACCATAGCAGGTAGCTCTCCTCCTGTTACAACATAATCACCAATACTTATTTCATCTGAAACGAGATGCTCAGCAACGCGATTATCAACACCTTCGTAGCGTCCACTTATTAGAACGATATTTTGACTGTTAGCTAGATCCTGAACCATCGCTTGAGTCAGCAACTTCCCTTGTGGAGACATTAGAATTACACGATCTGCTACAGCTTCACCGATAACTGATTCAACTGCATTTAGAGCGATGGAGATAGGTTTATACATCATAAGCATCCCACTACCCCCACCATATGGGTAATCATCGACAGATTTGTGCGGCCCTTCGGCATAGTCCCGAATGTTATAAAAGGATAGTTTCACAGTTCCATTTTTCTGTGCACGCCCTATAACACCTTCTTCGAAAGGTGAAATAAACATCTCTGGAAAGAGTGTAAGTATGTGAAAATGTATCATCTGCTAATTCCAGTAACCATAAACCAAATCAATGCCCTTGATTGCCCGATAAAACAGCAATAGCATGGCTAATAGATGGCAATATGACCTGCAAACATTGCTCAACTCCATTTGGATTACCTGGTAAATTCACTATCAGGCAGTGGCCCCTAACACCAGACACCGCGCGACTCAGAATACTGCGGTCAGTGTATTGGAACGTTGCCCAACGCATAGCCTCAGCTATTCCAGGAACTTGCCAATCCAACACATTATTGGTGGCTTCAGGAGTCACATCTCGTGCTCCCAGACCAGTTCCGCCCGTAGTCAAAATCAAATCAACTTCATAGTGATCTGCCCACTCGCGCAAAATTTCGGATATTGACAATTCCTCGTCAGCAACCACTGCAGTTGCTACAACATCATACCCAACTTCCACCAATAACCTCTTAATAGCTAAGCCACTCAAATCCTCACGCTTGCCCTGAGAGGCAAGGTCGCTAATAGTCAATATTGCTGCTTGAGCCATGAGTCCAACCTCCGTACCACGGTATGAAGCGCAAGTAATATAAATATCCTCAACTATCACTTTAACATATCGGATCGACGCATTGGAATCCAATTTCTAAATACAACTTAAGTATTGCATATGGATGATGAATGTGGTATTTTCTGGTGAGGTATGGGTAAATCAGGTGAAATTTGGGCAAATCAGCAGTACGGGCAGAATCATGTTTCAAGGAACATTCACTAATAGAATGGACAGCCAAGGACGAATAGCTCTCCCTCCAAGATATCGCGAGGCTTTCCGTCCGGGAATCGTACTGACAAAATCATACGACTCCTGCGTCAATATATACACTGTGAGCCAGTGGCAATCTCATTCCGAAGGATTTACTTTCGGATCAGATACCCGATCGAAGAATAGGTTACTGATGCGCATGATGTTCGCCAGTGCCTTCGAATCAAGCCTAGACAGGCAGGGACGCGTACTGATCCCGAACCAACTGCGAGAGTACGCAGGCTTGCAAGTACAAGATGAGGTCGTATTCGCTGGTGTGGGCCCTGTTATAGAAATTTGGAGCCACAAAAACTGGCTAGAACAAGAAGAGCTAATCGCCTCAGAGGGTTGGCGGATAGCAGAATCAACGGAATTTTGAGATGGCTACTGCACGATACTATCACAATCCGGTTATGACATCTGAAGTGCTTTCAGCAATGAGAGTCTCGCCAGGTGGCAGTTACATAGACTGCACAATGGGTGAGGGTGGGCATACTGAAATCATGTTAAATGCTAGTTCCCCTAATGGGAAAATACTTGGTATAGAGGCGGATCCAGAAGTCTTGAATGTAGCCAAGCAGCGTTTCGAGGCAGTGCCCGCAAGTAGGCTAACCATGATACATGGCAACTACAAAAACATCCGAAACATCGCAACGGGTAAGTTCACAGAATCAATAAACGGCGTCCTGATGGATCTGGGAATATCTTCATTTCAGATAGATTCAAGCCCACGCGGTTTTAGTTTCCAGAAAGACCAACCATTAGACATGAGATTCAACCCTGAACAGGAAATGACGGCAGCAGAAATTGTTAACCATTGGAGCGAACAAGATCTCGCTAACGCGATCTATTCCTATGGAGAAGAACGTTATGCCAGACAAATTGCCAGAGCAATCTGCAGACAACGCCCGTTGAATTCTACTGGAGAACTAAGCGACATCATTAGCGGCGTGCGTAAAAGAGGACCGAAACCATCCATTCATCCTGCCACTAAAACGTTCCAAGCATTGAGAATTGCAGTGAACCATGAAATGCAAAATATCAAAGAGGGGTTGCTCCAATCCCTATATATCTTAGACAAGGGTGCTCGGATCGCTGTAATCAGTTATCACTCTTTGGAAGATAGGATTATAAAAAGATTCTTTAGGGAGGAATCAAAGGCATGTCTATGCCCCAAGCAAATCATAGCCTGCGAATGCAAGCACATAGCTAGATTAAGGGTAGTTGAGAAGAAGCCTATACGGCCAACACTAGATGAAATAAATATGAACCGCCGGAGTAGGAGCGCAAAACTCCGAGTAGCAGAAATTATTTAGTTTTTCGAACATCCCAATCGTTAGGAGGAAGTGAACATATGTCACAAAAATTTGGATATGCAGCTATCGATATCGGAAGCACAGGCATACGAGTGGCTATAGGTACTCCTTCAGAGGATGGTTCACTCACAGTCCACGGTACAGCTACTGGTAAATCCAAAGGAATCCTCAAAGGGTCAGTTGTGAACCTGAGAGAGGCATCGGCCTCCATTTCTGACTGCTTCAAGAATGCAATAGCTAACACTGGTATCTCTCCGGAATATTCCATTTTGGGAATCAGTGATCCTCATATAGATACGCTCAGAACCGTCGGGACGATACACCGAGAATCGCTATCGGGAACAACTAGCGAAGATCTAAATGCAGCATTACAAAACGCGTATCCTCACAAGTTGCCTGCAGGCAAAGAATTACTACATACAATGCCCGTAAGCTATGTTCTAGACGATATCCCAGGGGTCAACCGTCCAGTTGGCATGCACGTAGAAGACCTTCAAGTCAAAGCTACTAACATTCTTGGAGGCTCGAGTACTTTAGCGAGCTTGAAAAAAGTAGCAAAAAGCGCTGGAGTCAACCCTAAAGGCATCGTGTTCACATCTCTATGTTTAGGTGAGTCGATTTTAACACAAGATCAACGACAACAAGGCACGCTTTTGGTGGATATGGGAGCAGGAACAACCAGCGTAACACATTTTGAAAACGGAGCTATCACTGGTGCAAGGGTAGTCGGTATCGGTGGTAATAACATAACAAACGATATAGCAGTAGTGCTCGGAATCCCCTACAACGAAGCAGAGCGGGCAAAAATATCTTCAGGAACGGTAGAGCCGTGGAGAGCATCTTCAACAGGAGAATTATCAGTCACAGGATTCAATGAAAATGAAGTAGGAACTATTTCTCAGCGGGAACTTTGTGCCGTTATTAGAGAACGAGCTGACGAAATCTTCCAGTTGATTCGCAATGAACTCGACAATATGGGGATCCAACCCTTACCTACACTAGAGGTAGTACTAACCGGAAAAACCTCTACGATGCCAGGGATGAAAGACCTGGCTCAGGACACCCTAGGGTGCCGAGTACAAATACTCTCTGCAACACGAGAACCAAATCAAACTGACCTAGATGCTGCCAGAGCGGAAAGCCTTCTGAGCTGGTGGCACGCCCATTCCGCTACACCAATAATGAACACCAACCGATCATACGCTAGCAAGTCCATATTCAATCAGCTAGCCGCCTTGCGAAGGAAATTAGTCGCGGCCTAACTGGCCAAGCGAAACCAAAAGGGGGAAAACGCAATGATGGAAAGTACAGAACTTGACGGAGTAGCCAAACTAAAAGTAGTAGGAGTAGGAGGAGGTGGAGGCAACGCTGTGTCTCGAATGTTCAAAGAAAGAATCCCTGGAGTCGAATACCTTATTATGAACACCGACGCACAGGCTCTCCTACGCAACGAAGTCGGCGTCAGCGTAAGACTCGGAGAAAAGCTTACGCGCGGCTTAGGTGTAGGTGGCAATCCGGAACGCGGTCGTGAAGCAGCCGAAGAAAGTAGAGACGACCTTGTCGATATATTACAAGGAGTTGACCTAGTATTCATCGCTGCAGGCATGGGTGGGGGAACAGGTACTGGAGCGGCACCCGTAGTGGCAGAAATCGCTAGGGAATTAGGAGCTTTAACTATAGGTGTTGTAACTAAGCCATTCGGGTTTGAAGGAAGACCGCGACATCTTGCTGCAGAAAAAGGAGCTCAAGAACTCAAAGACAATGTAGACACACTTATCATCATACCAAACGACCGCTTACTCGAGATGTCAGAAGAAGATCTTACCATGGAGCAGGCTTACAAACTTGCTGACGATGTACTGAAACAGGGTGTGCAGTGTATAGCAGAAATCATTACCACCCCTGGAATAATCAATCTTGACTTCGCTGATGTAAGAACTGTAATGCAAAATGCAGGACCAGCTTGGATGGCAATAGGCACTGCAAAAGGAGAGGGCCGAGCTGTAGAAGCGGCCAGAGAGGCTATAAATAGTCCATTGCTAGACTCCAGAATTGATGGAGCCCGAGGTGTCATCATCAACATCACAGGCGGGACTGATCTCAAGATTGCCGAAGTTTACGAAGCAGCTGACGTAGTTCGTGCAGCTGTTGACCCAGAGGCAACGATAATGTTTGGACAAGTAACCGACGCGAGAATGGAAGATGAGATTAAAATCACCCTGGTTGCCACAGGCTTTCCTGCGAACGGGTCTATGGATAATGAAGATATCGAAAGATTAATGAGTAATGATCCATATCAGTCTCGCGTATCAGATTTAGAAATCCCAACTTTTATTAGAAATGGGAGGGGACCACAGACACTGCGCTACAATCGATAGGGCTCAAGAGATTAGTAAATCCAGTTGGCTCCTGCATCTCCTGTAACAGAAGCAAGGCCGACAATAATTCATTGAGGCTTCCACATTTACCGAATACAGGAGCGGTACAGGAGGCACTCTTCAGCCTAGAACAAGCCGGTCTGAATTTCCTTGCGCTAGCAAATGGATTCAGTCTCACGAACCGGCTTGATCATAGGCTTGCTTGAGGGGTTGTCTTAGGTGGCGAGACAACCCCTCCCTCTTTTATTTCTCACTATTTGAACCCCAAATACTTACCGACCCCTTTAAATAAAAAAAGACGCGTTAATTACTTGACAAAAAATCACAAAATGACCATACTGATAGTGCTCGCTCATTGCAAGGGCACTATATATTGTGGTTATGGAAAATGGACTGTCCTTATTGTAACTACATAGATTCGAAAGTTGTGGATTCACGCGATGCGGGGATCGAAGGTGTCAGACGAAGACGGCAATGTGTATCCTGCGGATCACGATTTACAACATACGAACGCATCCAAACGACAACAATGTCCGTAATAAAGCGAGATGGCAGGAGAGAAGAATTCAGTCGTGAAAAGGTTCTCCGTAGTCTACGTCTTGCCTGCGCGAAGCGGCCGCTGACAGCGGGATCTCTAGAAAAAATCGCGTATGAAATCGAATTGTACGTACAAGATCTGGGAAGAACTGAATTAGGCGCATACTTCTTAGGTGAATTAATTATGAATCAGCTTCAAGACCTTGATCGAGTAGCATACATACGATATGCAAGCGTATACAGAGATTTCCAAGACTTGGACTCGTTTCGCAAAGAAGTGGATACCTTAATCGAAAAGGCAAGTAATCCCTCAATACCTAACCCCCAACTTAGCTTACTACCCCTTGATCCCCCCTTAACTGGCAAAAAACGGAGACATCCCACGAAAGCAAGGAAACTCTAATCGCTAGTAAGATTGACAGACTGTAAAGAAAAACCATCAAGAATTCAATACGGGCATATGTACCCAGATATGAGAGGATCTTCATGACAACTACTCTTAATCTCACTGATAACGGTCTAACCGTACTTCAAACACGCTACCTAGCGAAGGATGAAACTCCGAGTGATCTCTTCCAGCGAGTAGCTAACCATATCGCGAAAGCAGAACCATCGGATCAGAGAGAATACTGGTCTTCCTCGTTTTTTGACCTGATGGCTGCATGCATTTTTATGCCAAACTCGCCAACTTTATTCAACGCAGGAACCGGTCAAGGGACACTGTCTGCATGCTTCGTCATACCTGTTGATGACAAAATGGAAAGCATTATGCACGCAGCGACCGTCTCAGCAATGATACAAAAATTTGGTGGAGGTATAGGGTATTCTTTCTCCAACTTACGGCCTATAGGCAGCCCCATCGCAACTACTCAGGGCAAAGCATGCGGGTCTGTTGCCGTGCTAAAACTTATGAGTTCCTTATCTGACATGATCACACAAGGTGGTAAACGACATGGAGCCAATATGGGTATACTTGATGTAAGTCATCCTGAGATTCTCGACTTCATTCACATGAAAGATGACAATTCAACAGCACAAAATTTCAATATATCTGTAGCAATCACTGACACATTCCTCCAAGCTGTCAAAGACGACGCTATCTGGGGCACTGTAGACCCTTCTTCTGGTGAAGTGGTGGATTCCATACCAGCACGCAAAATATGGAACGAAATTATTGATTCTGCTTGGACAACCGGAGATCCAGGTCTATATTTTATAGACGAAGCCAACCGCAACAATCCAACCCCACACTTAGGAAGGCTGGAATCCACTAACCCGTGCGGGGAAGTGCCCCTTCTCCCCTTTGAGGCATGCAATCTTGGTTCAATCAATTTGCAGAAATTTGTTCGGCACGGAGGAACACCGTGGTTTGATTTCACAGATCTGGAAACTACCGTGAAGACGGCAGCAAGATTCCTTGATAACGTAGTTACTATGAACTAATTCCCTGCAGAGGAAGTAAGCGCAGCTGTTTCCGCAACCAGAAAAACTGGACTTGGAGTTATGGGTTGGCACGATGCTCTAATTGAATTAGGTATTCCCTACGACTCACCTCAGGCACTAGAGCTAGCAGATCAAGTGATGGGCTCTATAAATCGAGTAGCGAAAAAGGTATCTATAGAGCTCGGCATCGAGAGGGGGTCTTACCCCGGCTCAATGGAAGAAGGCCCTATGCGTAACGCAACACGGACATGTATAGCTCCAACTGGAAGTATCAGTGCGATAGCAGGATGCTCAAGTGGCATAGAGCCCATCTTCGCGTTAGCTTATGTCAAGAACGTACTTGACGGGAAACGCTTACAAGAAGTAAACCCCACATTTATATCAGTCGCGAAAAAGCGTGGTTTTTACAGTGAAGACCTTTTAAAGGAAATAGTAGCAACTGGTAGCTGCCAGCACATAGATTCAGTTCCTGAAGACGTAAAACACCTCTTCCGCACAGCGATGGAAATCGATTATGAAACTCACATTAGAATGCAAGCCGTATTTCAATCACACACTGACTTGGCTGTAAGTAAAACTATAAATATGCGGAACGATGCAACAAGAGAAGATGTAGATCAAGCGTATAAATTGGCAGCCCAATTAGGATGCACCGGTATAACAATATACCGAGATGGATCAAAACCAACTCAAGTCCTTGAAGTTGCGCGCTCCACCGAAAACGAAGTTACCCAAAACCTGATACTTGAAGATGGAGTATCATCGCTACCGAGACAGCGACCCAATATGATGTCAGGATCAACTGAAAGGCTGCGCACCGGCCATGGGAACATGTATGTAACTATCAATTTTGACGAAATCGGAAAGCCATTCGAAGTGTTTACAAACCTTGGTAAAGCTGGGGGATGTGATTCTGCACAATTAGAGGCGATATCAAGACTAGCTTCACTGGCCTTAAGATCTGGCGTGCAAACTCAAGAAGTAATTGAGCAACTATCTTCTATAACCTGCTGTCCAGCATGGGATGGAGGAACGCTAATACGATCTGCTCCAGATGCTGTAGGGTTAGCCTTAAAACGACATCTAAGCGAGCATCATCCTGAAGCTGTTCAGGACAACGCGCTAGAAACTCAGTTCGCTTTATTCCCATCTTCTGTCGCTGTTGCAACCGCTACAGACACCCCAAACTCTACCAACAATGGATATAAGAGATCCTGTCCAGAATGTGGCGGCGGATCTTTGGCTTACCAAGAAGGCTGTGTCACATGCCTGACGTGCGCATTCTCTGAATGTTCAGGATAATCCCTTATGACGCAATATCCAGTTATAGGCATAACCATAGGCGATCCTCACGGGATTGGTCCAGAGGTATCACTCAAGGCCTTAGAGAAACTCGGCCAACAACTTGAGTACAGGCCTATACTAATAGGGAATCTACAGGTACTGCGCAATACAGCTACCAGGCTCCAGGTATCACTGGATTTAAATCCCATACGAGAAGTCAACGACTCAAGTCAGGATGGGGCCGTGGGTGTCTTGGATGATGGCAACTTCGATGCATCCTCCGTTGAACTAGGAACTCTATCAGCCAATGCGGGCAAGGCAGCGGTTGATTGGGTCTTACGAGCAGGACATTTGGCAAAAGACAATGCAATTCAGGCAATTGTCACCGCTCCCATAAACAAAGAGGCAGCTAGACTTGCTGGATGTGCCGAAGTTGGGCACATGGAAATATTTCAAACCCTTACCGGTGCTGCTTCCTGTGCCACAATGCTATCAACTGGAAATCTCAGGGTAGTTCATCTAACAACCCATCGTTCTCTTCGAATTGCTTGTGACTATGTCACAAAAGAAAACGTTCTAGATAAGCTCATTCTCACAAAAATGTCATTTGAGTCTTGGGGAATGAAAAATCCCAGAATCGGCGTGGCTGCCCTGAATCCTCACGCTAGCGATGGCGGGCTCATAGGCTCCGAGGAAATAGAGCATATTTCTCCTGCAATTGCAGAGGCACAGTCTCTGGGAATTGCGGCCACAGGGCCAATTGGGGCAGATACAATCTTTCATCAAGCCATAAACGGAGAATATGACGTTGTCTTAGCGATGTACCATGATCAAGGTCATATACCGATCAAAGTACATGGATTCGAAAAAAGTATTTCCATAAACTTGGGGTTTCCTTTCGTGAGAACATCGGTCGACCACGGAACAGCTTTTGACATCGTAGGAAAAGGAATTGCGGATTCCTCCAGCATGGAAGAAGCGCTAAAAGCAGCCGTGAACTTAGCTTCTAGTAAAGGATTACCTCAACATTAGAAATGGAGGACCTAACGGTGCAGGTAGCTTTCATAGGTGGCGGCAATATGGCAGATGCCATTATCACAGGATTGGTTAGCTCACGCGTATTAGAACCAGCGGAAATAATTGTCTCAGACACTTCACTAGATAGACTAAGATACCTAACGGAAAAACATCATGTAGGTACTACTCAAAGCAACACTGAAGCAATAGCAAATTGCGAAATTGTTTTCGTTGCGGTGAAACCTCAGGTTGTACCACAATTGCTTATAGAACTAAAAGGGTCTTTGGATCCCCGCCAGAGCATAGCATCAATAGCAGCTGGAGTTACTATCGCAACCTACTCGGAGGGTCTATCCCACGACCGGATCATACGTATCATGCCAAACACTCCAGCTCTTATCGGTCAAAGTATGAGCGTTTGGACAGCCACTGAATCCGTACCTGAATCAATAATTGCCTGGATGCGTTCTAGCTTACAAGCGATTGGAACCGAACTCTATGTTTCATCTGAATCCACACTCAATCAAGCAACCGCAGTTAGCGGAAGTGGCCCAGCTTACGCTTTCCGATTTGTTGAAACTCTCATTGAAGCGGGAGTACTAATTGGGTTAAGTTATGATGTAGCTCGCCTATTAGCTACGAAAACAATAGAGGGAAGCATAGCTTTAATGCAGGAAACTCAGCAGCACCCTGCAGAACTCCGGAACAGCGTTACCTCACCAGCCGGAACGACGGCTGCGGCATTAAGCACTCTTTCAGACAAAGGATTTGATTCAGCTATACTTCAAGCGATCCGTGCTGCATACAACAGATCATTGGAGCTAGGAGGATAAATTGGTCGAAGCTATAATCACAACCATAGGCATATGTCTAGACCTTATATCACTAGCCATTCTCTTTAGAGTTATAATTTCATGGGTAAGTGTAATCTCACCAGGTTTGATCAGCCGTAACCACCCAATTGTATCAGCAATCGTTCAGGTGACAGAACCGCTACTGATGCCTATACGCAAGGCACTCCCCCAAACTGGCACAATTGACTTTTCTCCTCTCCTGCTCATGTTCGTAATAATCGCACTCAATCAAATCCTTGAGCGCATATAATTGACGCCCAATTCCTGATACTGGAAAGTACTCAGTCTACTTCCCAGGTGAATTTGTCTCATTACCTTAGTGCCCTTTCTTCCTTTGGGGAAAATTTATTACAGAATGGTGGATACATGGCCCCCATAGCCCTAGTCATTGATAGTAGTGCATCACTCACACCCGAGCGAAGCAATGCAATCCCTTTTGTCACAGTTCCACAAACTGTCACCATACAATCAATCCCACATGCGGATTGGCAATCACCAACTGACTCATTCTACCAGTCGCTAACCAAACACCCCGAATGGTACAAAACAAGTGCGGCTAATCCTGATTCGTATTTACAAGCGTATAAAACAGCTTCACGCCTAGCAAACCAAATTTTATGCATAACTCCATCACCTAAACTGAGTGCTGCATACAATTCTGCAAAAATCGCTAAAAAGCAATTCAAGCAACTAATGGGACCGACGACTGACATTAGGGTGATTAACTCAGAATCCGGAGGACCTGGGATGAGCGTGCTCGTCCCCTATTTAAGTGAAATAATAGATTCAGACGCTGAAATCACAGATGTCGAACAAAAACTATTACAAGTCATAAGACAACTGCGTTTTGTTGCAGTTGTTCCTTCATTAAGGCACCTTCGGAACAGTGGACGAGTTCCTTGGATTGCTGCGGTGGCAGCACGCGCTGTTAACGCGAAATTTGTTATCGAATTATCTGGTAATCGTACAAAATTGCTTGCTATTACTAAACATATGACCACTGCCTTAGAGCGTCTAATAAAAGAAATACACCTATCGAGACTAGACTCCCTACCCCTAAGAATCCCGGCCACCATAATGAACGCTAATAACATTGACGCCAGTGAGTTTCTCTTGAATGAATTCGCCGCACGAAGTAATCCGCTAGATATTATAAATTTCAACGTTTCAGCGGCAGTGGCAACACACGTTGGCCCTGGGTTCATCGGTACCGCATTTCTTGATTCCACCATTCGCAAATGACAACATGGTCTCAATCAAACAAATCAGCATAAATCTTAACAATTCCAGGTAACGCATGATCCCAACGATATTTCGTGTTCCGCCACATATCGTTCGATTGACTTGATGAGCCCCTTTGCCAATTGCTATAAAGACAATCAAGGGTACCACTGAGTGCCGAATCATCCAAGTGAGAGACTAAGTCTATCGTTGTAGTATCTGTCGCGTATGCCTCAGCAATAAGTCTATCTCGACTGAGAAACTTTTCAGGTATAATTACGCAAGAACTCTCGATACACTCTTTCAGCAAATCTTCGGATGATCTACTTTCAATGCATTCCACTAAATCATCCAGTCCCTTAGTTTTAATCGTTCGCAACATAGTAAAATAACTCGCATAATCGCAAAGTATTCTAATCCGCCCTCCATGAGCCCAACCTTTTATACGCTCAAGCACTAACCGATCCATCTCAAGAAGCGCCCGAAGCACCATCTTCCTACTATGAGAATCGCACACAACCAGCACCTTAAAACTATCAGCACCGACAAATGCTTCAATCCCAATCGAGACATCAGTTGATATTGGGACTAAGCTAACGTGAGTACGCCCTACAGAATACCGATTGACCAACACATCCATGGCTAGCTCTGAGTGAGCTATAAAGTGGTTGGTATTCCTAAGAGTACGATTCATCACCCATGACGACCGGTATGATGTAACCAAGTCAAGCAATTTCCGAACTACTGAAGGCCCAGGTGACAACTGCTCCAGAGAACTACCAAAAAATTGGTATATCACAGGAACTGCTAATCTTCGCAATATCCCGCTGTTAGGAAATCCTCCAACGATATGAACCAAATCTACCTTTTCACTGCGTACAAAGCCATCCAATCGCAGCGACATTTTTGTTGTAAAATTCCAATCACTTGTAGAACGCAGATAGGCAACATCGGAACCTCCTACAGGCGCATTCACTATACGTACGACGTCAATCCCTTCGTTCGTAAGATGATTTGCGAGTTCATCAGAGTACCTTAATACACCACTTAGGGGCGTATCAATTCGGAAGCAAACCAGAGCCACTTTCATTCGCCATGTGCCCCTATCATCTCATTTAGGAATTTTCCAAGGAAGCAATGTATTCATCTACTTCCTGCAATCCCAAATAATCTTCTTGCACCAACTTGTAGCACCTATCAACATAGGCTTGAATTAATTTCTGTGACTCATCCGATCTTATTACCGCCAAATCAGCAATTCTATCTAATTGAAATTCTTTAGGAACGTACTTGCTCAGGATAAACACCTCTGCCCGGCATTCTTGCAAGAGGACATCGTCCTCACTTTCGACAGCAAGTCTCATCTTACTAAGCATGCTAGTAAGTTCTCCCAGTTTTTGCTGCAAATCCATAAACTCATATAAAACGTCCGTAACTTGAAGCGTATCAGTTAGGAAAGTCGTATACGCGTGATCCCCTAAGCGATCTTCCCCAATGCTGTTTATATATGACGAATAAGCAGCCGAATACTCTTCTACCAACCCATTTACTTTAGCGAGTAATTCAGCCATATCTTCAGAGATCATTGCACCACCATTTAGCAGATCATCTCCTCGGCTAGATGCTACTTGCTGAATTGATAAATGCGATTCAAATTCCTCAGGAACAGGCGGGAAGGCAAAGGACGAGAGATTTGTGGTCGCTCCAGCCGTAACCTGTGGAGCCAATATAGGTGGCATATATTTGGTAACATCTACAGAGGATGGCAACACCACTATATAAGTGGCAAGTACCGAGTCTTGCTCGCCCGCTCGGGTGAAATACACTAGAGCATGACCACGTGGTTTTTCGGGATCACCAATTTCATATTGTAGAGTCATAGAAATATCCTATATCTAAATCAGTAAATCATTAACAAAATGGGGTTAATCGTCTTCTAGCGTACTTGTATCTCCCTCGGGCAACCCTAATTCCCTAGCCTTAAGCAAACGCCTCATTATTTTCCCGCTTCTAGTTTTTGGAAGAGAGTCAAGGAATTCTATTTCCCGAGGTGCCACCCCAGCTGCAAGTTTTTGTCTGGCAAACCTATTGATATCTCGGCGAAGCTCATCACTAGCCACATATCCGTCTTTTAGTGACACAAATGCCTTTACTATCTCCATGGCTATAGGATCGGGCTTACCAATAACACCAGCCTCAGCGACTGCAGGATGTTCAACCAAAGCACTCTCTACTTCGAAAGGACCAACGAGATGACCTGCAGTGTTGATTACATCATCTGTTCTACCCACAAACCAAAAGTAACCATCTAAATCCTTACGGGCCCTATCCCCTGTTATATACCACCCCTTCATAAAACGAGATGTGTACCTGCTGCGCTGCTCCCAATAGGTTTGGAACATCGATGGCCAATCCGGTCTTATGGCAAGATTCCCATCTACATCAACACCAATTTCATCAAAATTATCATCTAGGATGGCTGCGACGACCCCTGGAATCGGTTTGCCCATAGATCCAGGTTTGATCACTTCTGATGCGTAGTTCGCAATCAAAATTGCTCCCGTCTCCGTTTGCCACCAATTGTCATGGAACGGTTGTCCCAGCACCTTTTGGGACCAAACCACCGCTTCTGGATTCAAAGGCTCTCCCACGCTCGCAGCGAAACGAAGCGATGAAAGGTCAAACTCGGCAGGCAAACTATCTCCGGCTTTCATCAACATCCTAATTGCTGTTGGCGCAGTGTACCAAACCGTGACTCCATAATCTTGAATTATCTTATACCAACGGGAGGCACCAAATCCCCCTTCGAAAATAAGTTGAGTCACTCCATTACTCCAAGGAGCAAACATACCATATGAGGTTCCAGTGACCCATCCGGGATCAGCAGTACACCAATAAATATCATCATTCCTCAGGTCTAGCGCCCATTTTCCAGTAGCGTATTGCTGTAGAATAGAAAGATGTCGATGTACCGCACCCTTTGGTTTACCCGTGGTACCAGATGTGTAGTGCATAACTGAATAATCCGCCATCGAGGTAGGCTCAATAACAAATCCCTCATCATTACCTGAAATGATCTGTTCAAAAGGAATGTCATTAGGATCTAGAGAACCCTCAAACCTTCCCTCCTTATTCACAACTATCACATGTTGCAGATCGGGAAGTTCAGTAAGGATTTCAGACACCTTCGCTCGAAGATCGGGCTGCGTAATCAAAGCAACAGCACCACTGTTTTCCAACCTATCCTTAACTGGATCAGGTCCAAAGGCAGAAAACAATGGACCAGCAATCGCACCCACCTTTAATATACCGAAGAAAGCGGCATAAAGTTCCGGAATTCTCTCAAGAAAAAGGAACACCCTATCGCCCTTTTTTATACCAAGTGACTTTAAGCCAGCAGCGACCTGATTGCTCTGTACCATCATATCCTCATAGGTGTATTGCTCCTCTTCCCCATTCTTCCCTACCCAAATCATAGCAATCTTGTCGCGGTTGTCTCCAAGAGCGTGCTTATCTACACACTCATAAGCTGCATTTAGGCCACCTTCAGGCAACCAAGCTAATTCATCGTAAAGCTGAGACCAATTAAATCCCTGCACCTGAGTATCATAGGAATGTATGTTATGTAAATTAGCCTCAGATACGCTCTTTATAATGAATGGGAAAGAACCTTCCATATCACAACCCTAACGTTCTTAGTTTCATCGACTAGCAGAACCCCTGAACGGCAAATATAAAGTCACCGTCACGAAATCAACTCGCGCACTACATGTATAATATATCAGAAAGCTACTCAAAACGAGAAGGCTCAACACAACACCAGAGGTTAATCCTCCACAGGATAACCAGACAGGCACATTCGAGCGTGAAATACGAGATACCTAGAGAGAAAATATGCTGATTGGTCGCATAAATGTGCGCTTAGCCCTCTGCACTGTCATATTACTATTTGGCGTTGGTTGCATCATCATCGGAAATCTCGTAGGCAAGACCATGATCATGTCGCTCGGAATCATAAGCATACCAACCAGTATCGTTCTACTCAATCCTCTCGCTCAAAAAGCCGTAAAGTGGATTGATAGCGTGTCTGAAAATTAACAACACACCACTCATCAATAGTTATCCTGAAGGCCTCGGTATACACATAAAGAAAGGTGACCATCCCATGCCAAAGGCAGGATTACTCTACAATCGCATAGTCATAAAAGCTGGAACTAGATTGCTCACCTCAGGTACTCGTTCTCTCAGTGCATCTGTGCTTAACTCAATAACAACACAGATAGCACAAATACGTGCTTTAGGTGCCGAAGTTGTACTAGTATCCTCCGGTGCCGTTGCAGCAGGACGGGAAAGGATTCCGACGGGTACTAATCAAGATTCTGTTGCTAATAGACAAACTTTAGCAGCTATTGGACAACCTAAATTAATGAGCACATATAGTGACTTTTTTGCAAAGTTAGATATAGAAATTGCCCAAGCTCTAGTTTCGCATAGAGATATGGTAGACCGAATCTCCTATTTGAACGTCCGTAATACTCTTAATTCACTGCTAGCCCTCAAAATCGTGCCTATTCTTAACGAAAACGATGTTGTGTCAGTCGATGAATTAAGTGGAGAATTTGCAGGAGATAATGACAGGTTAGCAGCACTAATCGCGAATGTTATTGAGGCAGATCTTTTATTGCTGTTAGGAGACGTTCAGGGACTTTACACAGAAGATCCCAATGTAAATCCTAATGCAAGCCTAATACCTGTCATAAAAAACATAGACTCTCAGATCGAAAAAATAGCCAAGGGAACCATTACTCCAGAGGGAACAGGAGGAATGACTAGCAAGATCACAGCAGCGAAACTAGCTACAGCAACTGGAACTACCGTTGTAATTGCAGATGGAACAATAGACAATGCCATTCTACAAATAGCAACTGGAACCACTCTGGGCAGTAAATTCCTCACCGCTGCTACCAAACTTGAAAGCCGCAAGCGCTGGATGCTAAGCAATATGACTACGGAATATTACGTTACAATCGATAGTGGCGCTCTGAAAGCTCTCATCGAATCTGGAAGAAGCCTGCTGCCAGCAGGCATCACAAATGTGTTTGGTGAGTTCTCACGAGGCGATATTATTCGCATAGTTACCGAATCTGGAGTTCATGTCGCTGGCGGTATAACCAACTATCACTCAAGAGAATTGAAGAAGATATCGGGTTATCGCTCTCAAGAAATTACTAGCATCCTAGGATACAGTTATGGAGATGAAGCAGTACACCGCGATAATCTTGTATTGGTATAGAGTAGAGTATAGAGTATAGTCACTATACGAGTAGCATCCAGCACGACTATGATATGCTCCGCGAATAGGCTCACACCCGCGATCAACACCTAAAATACGGATAACAAGGTGAGTATAATTATGGCAGATAACCCAATAGACCTTACAGCAATGGGCATAGCAGCCCGCAAAGCATCGAGAATGCTGGCGAAACTACCGGAGCAAACGCGTAACTCCGCTCTATTCGCTCTAGCAAACCTTTTGGAAGATAGCCAGACCCTTATCACTGAAGCTAACGAAATTGATCAAGCTGAGGCCCAGAAGCAAGGCCTAAGCGAACATATGATCGATCGGTTGATCTTGAGCGGAGACCGGATCCATGCAGTAGCTGAAGGTGTACGCGAAGTGGCGACCCTTCCGGATCCACTCGGAATGCATAGAGACAGCCACACGCTACCAAATGGCCTTTGGGTGCAAAAAAGATCCGTACCTATTGGTGTAATAGCTAGCATATATGAAAGTCGACCTAACATAACAGTTGACATAGCGAGCCTATGTATAAAATCAGGTAACTCTGTGATTTTGCGAGGAGGGAAAGAAGCTTTTAATACCAATAAGGTTCTGGTATCTTTAATCCAGAAAGCATTCGCTTCATCTGAACTTCCAGATCAAGCTGTTCAATTAGTTGAATCTATTGATCGTAAGCTCGTAGGAGAGTTACTACAAATGCGCGATCATATTGACCTAATGATACCTAGAGGTGGCGAATCGCTGATCAAAGAGGTAAGTGAGAAAGCCTTTATGCCAGTAATTACGGGTGGTATTGGAGTCTGTCATACTTACGTTGATAAACATGCGAGTATTGATAAAGCCAGGGACATAATATACAACGCTAAAGTGCAGCGCCCCACCGTGTGCAACGCGTTGGACACTATATTGATCCACAGTGATGTGGTAAAAACGCATCTTCCACAGATCGCAGCTGAACTTGATAAAGCCAAAGTGGAATTGCACTGTGACTCGCCATCCCAAGCCGTCTTGTCCGAACTAACTTCAGTATACACAATTGCGGCAACACCAGAGGACTGGGGAAAAGAATATCTATCTTTGACTGCTGCAGTGAAAGTCGTATCATCAATGGAAGAAGCAATAGATCATATTGAATTGTATGGGTCTGGACATTCGGAAGCGATCATCACAGAGGACCATTCATCCGCTATGCGATTTCTAGATGAGGTCGATGCAGCGGTGGTTTATGTAAACGCAAGTACCCGCTTCACCGATGGAGGCCAATTCGGATTAGGGGCAGAAATTGCGATCAGCACTAATAAGCTACATGCCCGTGGCCCAATGGGGATTTCTGAATTAACTTCCTACAAATGGATTGTCCTAGGGGATGGGCAAATCCGCGACTGAACTTACTTGAGAATCAATATTCACAGAGCATTCAGCCAGTCTTTCTAGTGATACCCTTCTCTACTGCTTCCACAATCTTGCCAGCACCTAATCCATATTTCTCAATCAACTGGTCTGGTTTCCCAGATTCCCCATACGAGTCAAGCGCAACCATTTCAAGTGGCACCGGGTAGTGAGCCCCTAGTTCCTGAGCAACTATGCTGTTGAGACCTCCTCGCACGAAATGCTCCTCTGCAGTTATAATGACACCAGTGTCTCTGGCAGCACTCACAATTGCGTCAGTATCAATAGGAGCAAGTGTATGCATATTAAGGATCCTCACATAAATACCTTTTTCAGATAGCATATCCGCTGCCTCATGGGCTATAGCCACCATCACTCCACACGCGACAATCGTTGCGTCGTAACCATCTCGCATTACCTCAGCCTTACCAATCCTAAACGTATCTTCTTTACCTGAATGTACTACAGGAGTTGCCCCACGACTCAGACGTATGTAGACGGGACCATCTATGGCTGCAGCTTCTCGCACTGCCCACTCAGTCTCAACAGAGTCGGAGGGAACCACAACGGTGAAACCTGGCATAGCGCTTATCAGCGCAATATCCTCGATCGCTTGAGCCGACATACCATCCTCACCAACAGTGATACCGGCATGGGTCAACACCAACTTCACGTTCAGTCCTCCCTGCGCCACCCCAACTCGAAGCTGATCATACGCTCGCCCAGTACCAAATACAGCAAAGGTACTCACGAAAGGAATCTTGCCACATGAAGCGAAACCTACTGCAGCACTAACGATATTCTGCTCAGCTGGCCCAAAGTCGAAAAATCGCTCCGGGAATTTTTGAGCGAACAGATTAACGACGGTAGATTTATTCAGATCGCCTCCCAGAACAACGATTTCCGGTTGCTCCTCGCCTAGGCTAACCAAAGTCTTTCCATACGTCTCGCGAGTTGACTGCAGCACCACATTCTCCTAAATATAGACGATCTAGCCCGAGATAGATTCGTAAGTATTGCTGACTATGTTCATCCGCTTAGTTCTGCCAACGCATCGCTAAGCTCCTGCTCATTTGGAGCTCTCCCGTGAAAATCAGGGTTATTCTCCATAAAAGTGACCCCCTTGCCTTTAACAGTGTTTGCAATCACAACTAGTGGAGTATCCTGGTTCAACGAAGCGGAATTAAGAGCGTCACATAAATCTCCAACGTCATGTCCATCCACCTGCAC
>MDTE01175790.1_pt1 | contig 22361 bp, 24 predicted proteins | sample 811231 | NCBI WGS metagenome assembly MDTE01 (sample SAMN05326651, study PRJNA326480) | marine metagenome | isolation source: seawater | place: Indian Ocean: Red Sea | collected 2010 | reverse complement strand
CGTTGATAGGCTGGGTGTGGAAGCGCAGTAATGCGTGCAGCTGACCAGTACTAATAGCTCAATTGGCTTGATTTATGCACTGAAAAAAATTTTTAAAAACAAAGATTTTATAGTTTATTGATTAATTATATTTGAGATATCATTGGAAAAATAAAATATATTCATTTGGAATATTCAACTTTTTTTAAATTGAAAAAACAAAATCAAAATTTTTGGCGATTTTCAGGAAATGAGAAAAAATATATTTCTGACCTCTTTAGAAATGGATTAAAGTTTAAGGACTTTTCATTTTCAGAAAGATTAGAAAATAAATGGTCTAAAATTCATAATCTTAAATATTCAGTTTGCATTAATTCTTGCACATCAGCTCTCCACGTTGCATTTTTGTCAATCGGAATAAAAAAAGGAGATGAAGTTTTAGTCCCAGCTCTAACACCAATCATGTGTGGTAGCACCATTCACTTGGCTGGAGGTATTCCTGTTTATGTAGATGTGAATCCTGAAACATTTCTTTTAGATGAAGAGGACTTAAAAAAAAAAATAACGAGTAAAACTAAAGCAGTACTTGCTGTACATATGTATTCTGGTATTTGTAATCTTAACAATTTAAAAAAAATTTGTAAAAAGAAAAAAATTTTTTTAATAGAAGATTGTGCAGAAGCTGTCGGCGCACGAGATGAAAACAAGAAATTAACTGGCACAGTAGGCGATATTAGTTGTTGGAGTTTCCAAGCAGCCAAACAGCTTACGAGTGGAGATGGCGGTATTTTAGCAACTAATAACAAATTACTAGCAAAAAAAATTAGGAAATATTCTAATCTTGGTTTTAAAACTCTTGAAGCAGATAACAACAAAGTTTCTATTTCAAAAGATGAAAGACAAAATCCTAATTTTAAAAGATTTGATGAAATTGGATTTAATTATAGAATGAATGAATTCACAGCAAGTATCGCTCTTGCTCAGACCGAGCAAATGCAAAAATTTATAAAATTAAGAAGAAATTCTGCTAAAGAATTTGAAAAAGTTTTTTTAAGAAATAAACACTTTAAAATTCAAAAAATTCCAAAAACGGCATATTCAACATATTATACATTTGCTGTTTTGTTATTAAAAAAAAATTCAAGTAAATTGAATTGGTTTAAATTTAGAAAAAAATTTATGTATTTTGGGGGCGATGGTATTTATGCAGCAAGCCGTCTTATCCATCAAGAGCCAGCGATAAAAAAATATAAAATTGGAAGATGTTTTAAAAAATGCTCAAAAAGTTGTGTAATTTACTGTAAGGGAACGCCAAATGCTAAAGAATTACAAAAAAAACTTTTATTATTCACCACTAATCAATCAAATAGTTTTGAGATAAGGAAACAAATAAGAGCTTTAAAAAAAACTATAAGTTATTTTAATCTCAATTAAAAAAATATTTAAAGCAAATGAAATATTATTGTTTTATTACAGTCAGATCTTCCTCTACTAGACTAAAAAAAAAATGTTTTCTTGATTTTGGCAACATAACAGTTTTAGAGCATATAATATTGAGATGTATTTATGGAGGTTTGTCACCAGTTATTTGCACAACCGAAAAGATGGTCGATAGAAAGATAATTAAATTAGCAAAGTCAATGAATATAAAATTTTTTCAAGGTTCAGAAAAAAATAAAATTTTAAGATGGTACAAGTGCAGTAAGAAGCTTAGCATTAATAATTTTCATACAATTGACGCTGATGATTTATTTTTTGATTGGGACTCTGTAAAAAAAAGTATGAAACTCTTAAAAAAGACAAAAAAAGATGTAGTTTTACCCTCCAAAGTATCAAGAGATGGTGGAGCTAGTGAAGGCTACTCTTTTTCAAGATTTGGTTTGGAGAAAATGATTAAAGAATATAAACTTTTGAGATCTAAAACATCCGATGTTGAAATGATAGATAGATTTCTAGTTAATTTAAATAAGAAAACATTAAATGGATATAATTATCAAATAAAAAAAGTAAGATTAACTCTAGATTACATAGAAGATTATTTACTGTTTAAAAAAATAAGAGATAAATTGGGTAATTTCTCTCATAGAAAAAAAATTAATTCATTTTTGAAAAAAAATTTTAATCTTTCAAAAATAAACTATTTTAGAAATAAAGAATGGAGCAGAAGACAATTAAAAATAATCAGCAAAACTTAAAATGAAAAAGTATAAATTCATATTATTTGGAGGAAATAGGCTCAAAGAAAATGCTCCTATGAATTTTATTATTGATTTCCTAAAAAAAAAAAAAATAGAATTTTTAGTAATATCTGACTTAGTTCATTTAAATAAACCAGTTTCTAAATCTATAACATTTGGTTCTTATTTGAAAAAAGAAAAAATACCTTTTTTGTCTTATAAAAAATTAAAATTAAAAGATGTTAAAAAATTTACAGAAAAAGGCGCAATAGGAATATCAACCAACTCTATTTGGAAATTTAGTAATGATGTAATCAAATTTTTTAATGGTAAATTGTATAATTATCATAGCGCAGATTTACCAAAAGAAAGAGGCGCTGGATGTATCACATGGCGGATATTACTAAACAAAGAGAAATTTAGTAATTTGAATATTCATAAAGTTGATAAAACTTTTGATACAGGTGAAGTTGTTTTTAAAATAAAAAATAAAAAAAATTTTAAAAATCCACGCCCAATAGATATTTATAAAAAACAAGTAAAAATAGAAGCAAGTTTTCTTAAAAATTTCTTAAAAAAAATACTTAATAAAAAAAATAAACTTAAAATTGAAAAACAGAATAATCGCAACAGTTACTACTGGCCTAAAATAAATTCTGATGTAGATGGTAAGATAAATTGGGATTGGGATGCGAGAGATATTGAGAGCTTTATAAGAGGCTTTTCACATCCTTTTAATGGTGCTTTTTCATATATTAAAGAACATAAAGTAAAAATTTTTAATTCATCATGCCATAAATCAAAAATTAGATTTCATCCTTTCCAGAATGGTTTAATTTTTAGATTAGATGAAAAAAATATTTATGTTGCTGCCACAAGTCACTTCATTAAAATTCCATTTGATGAAATTACATCTGACATAAATAAAAAGGAATTTTTTATTGGGAAAAGATTTAAATGAAAAGTTTTAGTAGATTTGGATTAGTGACAGGTGCAGCTGGTTTTCTAGGAAAAATTCATTGTGAATCAATACTCGAAAATTATGATGGTTTGATCATGGTAGATATAAACAAAAAAGAAATGTCTAAAAATTATGAATCTTTAAAAGTAAAATTTAAGAATAAAAAAATTTATCAATTATGCATTGATTTAAATAAGGATCAAAAGTTTTTAAAAATCAAAAAATTAATTAATAAAAAAAATTTGTTTATAAGAGTTTTAATAAATAACGCTTGTATAGATGCAAAACCAGACAAAAGTTCTAAAATACTTAATTTAGAAAGTTGGAATAGTGAATTTAATGTTGGTTTAAAAGCTGCAACAATACTCATAGATTTGTTAAGCAAACAAATGATTAAGAGAAAGGACGGTTGTATTATAAATATAGCCTCTGATCTTTCTGTAATTGCACCAAATCAGAAAATATATAAAAATATTTATAAAAATTTTAAGAAACCTGTAACTTATTCATTAATTAAGCACGCTTTGGTAGGTTTAACGAAATATTATGCATCTGATCTAGCTAAATTTGGTATAACCTGTAACGCAATATCACCAGCTGGAGTTTTTAATAATCAAGATAAAAAGTTTATAAAAAATTTAGTTTCTCTTATTCCAATGAATAGAATGGCAAAGAAGAGTGACGTTAAAAATCTTATTGATTTTTTAATTAACGATAAACAGAAATTTATAACTGGTCAAAATTTATTGATTGACGGTGGAAGAACAATAATATAACTGGAGTGCATTAAATAAATGACCAAAAAAACTTTTATAATTGCTGAAATAGGAATAAATCATAACGGAAGTTTAGAATTAGCAAAAACTCTTGTTAAAAAATGTAAAGAAGCTGGTGCTGATGCTGTAAAATTTCAAAAGCGAGATATTAATTTAGTCTATTCAAAAGAGGAACTTGATAAAGATAGAGAAAGTCCTTTTGGAAAAACTAATAGAGATCAAAAAATTGGTTTAGAGTTTGAAAAAGAGGAATACGATGAGATTGACAAGTATTGTAAAGAATTAAATATTGAGTGGTTCGCATCTGCATGGGATTTAAATAGTTTAGATTTTATAAATAACTATAATCTTAAATATAATAAAATAGCTTCAGCAATGATTGTTGATAAACATTTCCTCGAAAAAGTTGCTCAGCAGAAAAAATATACTTTTATTAGTACCGGAATGTCCTCATATGCTGACATTGATGCGGCTGTAGACATATTCAAAAAAGAAAATTGTGAATTTGAGTTAATGCACTGTGTTGCAAAATACCCATTTGAAGCAAAAGACGCTAGTTTGAACTTAATTAAACAAATGAGAGATAGATACAAATGTAAAGTTGGGTACAGTGGTCATGAAAAAAGTGGTTTAGTAATATCTCTATCTGCAGTAACACTTGGAGCTACATCAATAGAGAGACATATTACTTTAGATAGAACTATGTATGGAAGTGATCAAGCTGCATCATTGCATGTGGAAGGTTTCGCAGATCTTGTGGAGTCCATAAAAATTGTTGAAAGCGCTATAGATGGGCAAAAGGAAAAAAAATTATTAGATATTGAAGTAGAGGTTGCTAACAAACTTAGAAAACATATCAAAAATTAAAGTGTAACTAACAAATATTTTATAGTTAACTTTTACAAGTGATAAAAGTAAATATATTAATTTTAAAAAATAATTAAATAAAAAAGAAATTAATTTTACTAAATTGATTTACGTTATAAAGATAATGATCTTAACATTAAATCTAACAAGATGAGAAAAAAGAAAATAATTTGCTTTGATATGGATAATGTAATTTGCAAAACAAAAGGCAATAATTACAAATATTCTAGACCGGATAAAGTAGCAATTAAAATTATAAATAATTTATACGATAGTGGTTTCTATATCAAAATATTTACTGCTAGATATATGGGAAGATATAAGGAAAATAAAAAAAAAGTTAAAAATAAAACGCGTGAAACAAAAACATATCTAAAATTATGGTCAGTAAAATATCACCAATTAATAATGTGCAAACCAACTTATGATATATTTGTTGACGATAAATCTTACGGTTATTCAGCTAAATGGAAAAAAAATATAAAAAAATTATTATAAAATAAATGGATAAGGTATTAATTACTCAAACCAAAGGTATTAATCTTTTTCACAAACTTTTTTATGATAAAATTTACACAAACTCTAACATAACAAATTTAGATCATAAGGATAAATTAGGTAAGTTAGAAAATAAAATTATAAATCTTGAAAGTAATTTTATAAATGTTCGAGAGGAACATAGTTCACAAAATTTTGCGTCTAAAATATCAAAAGAACTAATAGATAAACATTTCGAAGAAGTTCCAAATTTTTTTAAGGATAGTGAAAATTATAATTTTCTTTATTGGGATTTAAGAAAATATATCTCAGTAGAAGTAAATAAACTTTTTAAAATTATTAATTTTACAAAAAAAATTGAAAAAAATTTTAATTTAAAATCAGAAAAAATTTACATTAACCCAGAAACAGTTGATGTAACACTTTTAAATTTAATAAAAAAAAAACACAATTTAAATTACAAGATTGATTTTTTTTGTTTAGTTGAACTTTATTTAAAATCATTTTTTAAAAAAATTCTAGGTTTTATATGTATTATATTTTTACCAGAGATAAAATTTTTCTTCTGTAAAAAAAAATCAATAAAAAAAAAATTCTACAAAGTTGGATATAATATTTTTCATAGACAAATCTTTTCAGACTGGCATGGTTCCCCAGATTTTTTTTTAAAAAATAAGATGTTTAATCAGAATGAAGTTTTATATATTTTGAATTCCAAGCTAAGTGATTTAAAAAGAAAGAAAGATTTTGATATTTGGGATAAAGATTTAAATAAAAAAAAATATAATATTGTTAACTTAAGCTCGTTATCTAAATTTATATCCTACAAGATCTATTTAAAAAAAATTTATTTTAACGCCTCAAGGATGAGATTTTTTTTCTTAAAAAATTTTAAAATAATGCAACTTTTAAATATAAATAGTGCAAACACCTTAAATCTGTACATCAATTGGATGATTTTTTTTGAAATATATTCAATTAAGAGTTTTTTTTCATCAATGATTTTTGGAGAGAATATATCTAATTTTATACAATCTAAAAAATCTGATTCAACAAATTTCATATATTTTAGTACTTCGGGCAAATTGTTAGAAAATAAAAAATATTTAAACTACTCTGAATATATTCAATTTTCTTTTGCAAAGTATGATAATTTTTATGGAAACAGACTTTCTTATCAACAATTGTTGAGCTGGGAAAATATTTTAGTTAATTTTGTTGAAACAGGAAATTTATCTAACAGTTATATTTTAAATACAAATAAATCGGAAATCTTAAAAAAACTAAAGATTAATAATAACAAAAAATTAGTATTATTTACTGATGCAGCAATTGGTATTTCTGGGATTCAATCCAACAAAGGATTTGCTGAATATATTGGAGCTATTAACAAAATTTCAAATCTAGATAATAACTATAATTATTTATTTAAATCAAAATCCTCAACTGATCATATATATTCAACACTAGGTTCAAGTATGTCTGAGGTATTTGATGAATTATTAAATAATAAAAATGTTTACTTTTATGACGATTTTAAGCTTTCGAATATAGATATTGAAACTCATCAATTAATTGCTGCCTCAGAAATTTGTGTTTCTACTTCACTTTCATCTCTCACATATGATGCGTTGTGTGCAAAAAAAAAAACTATAGTTTTTGACCCTGATAAAATTTACAACCAAAAGCAATATATTTATACGAAGTCCAAATTAATTTATGCTCAAAATTTTTCTGAATTATGTGAACTTTTAAATTATTGGAAAGATGATAGTAATAAAAATATGTTAGAAACAATTAATAAGACATTGACTCAGCCTTATATCGACAAATATTGTGACCATAGATCAATTGAAAGGTTCATATCTAACTTAAAATAAAAAAATCTAAGATGAATTATGAGAAAACCTTTTTTTAGAATTATTCCTAGATTAGATATAAAAAATGGAAACTTAATTAAAGGAATAAATTTGGAGGGTTTAAGAGTTCTAGGGGATCCTTCAGATTTTGTAGATTTATATTATCAACAAGGAGCAGATGAGATTTGTTATTTAGACAATGTTGCAACACTTTATGGAACTAATAATTTATCTAAATTTATAACAAGGACAGCTAAAAATATTTTTGTACCACTTACAGTAGGTGGTGGAATTAAGTCAATTTCTGATATCGAAAAAATGCTCAATGCTGGTGCAGACAAAGTATCAATTAATTCAGCAGCAGTTGATGATAATAAATTGATTTATGATGCCTCCAGGTTGTTTGGATCCTCGACGATATCTATAAATATTGAATTTGTAAATTTTAAAGGAAAAACTTTTATTACTAAATCTAACGGAAGAGATATAGTATTCATTAATCCTGTAAAGTGGGCAAAAAAAGTAGAGTCATTGGGAGCTGGAGAAATAAATATTACATCTGTAAACTATGAGGGATTACAAAATGGTTTTGACATAAAAAATATAAATAAAATTTCACGAAATATCAAAATTCCAGTTTTAGCTCATGGAGGTTGTGGAAATATCGATCATGTTTTAGACTTAGCAATGAATACAAATGTTTCGGGAGTGGTTATAGCAAGTTATTTTCATTACAATGCTGTATTTAATTTCAAAAAATTTAAAACTCAAATTGGAAATACAAATTTTTTGGATAATTTAAAACATATAAAAAAAAAAAATAATCTAATAAAAGAAATTAAAAATAATTTATCGAGGAAAGGTTTAAATGTCAGAATTTAAAAATAAAAAGATTTCTGTTGGTATAATTAATCTTGAATTTCATAATTTATTCAGCATATATCATGCTATAAAAATACTAGGCTATAATGTTAAGATTTATGATTTAAAGCAATCAAGATATAACTCAGATATCTTAATATTGCCAGGTGTTGGATCTTTCCGTGCAGCAATGAAAACTATTAAGAAAAATAAAGTTGATGAAAAAATACAAAAATTTCTTCATAAAAAAAAATTATTATTTGGTATATGTTTAGGTATGCAACTACTATTTGAAAAAAGTAATGAATTTGGTTTCACGGAGGGAATGGGCTTTGTCAAAGGTAGTGTAAGAAAGATTCCTTACAAAAACTTTAAAATCCCACACATAGGGTGGGAAAAAATTAAGTTAATGCAAAACTTGAATCATTTAAGTAATAAGGATTTTTATTATTTTGTTCATTCTTATTATTGTAAACCAGATAATGAAGATGATGTTTTGTCCTATACTAATTATCAAGGTTTTAACTATTGCTCATCAATTTATACAAAGAATATTTTTGCTACCCAGTTTCATCCAGAAAAAAGTGGTAAATCAGGTTTAAAGATTTTGAATAATATGAAGAAATTTTTATGAGATTGAAAGCTCTTTATGGCTTGCCAAATAAGGTCTTATTTTGTAAGAAAAGTTTAATTTCAAATCAAAGACCAAATTCATCTGTAGAGTTTTTAACTCAGAAAAATACTAAAAAAAAAACAATTGGTTTTAAAAATGGAATTTCTGACTCCTGGTACTACTCTAGATTAAAAAAAAAAATTAATTTTGATGAAAGAAACAAGGAACTTCTGAATTTACTTGAGAAACACAGAGGTAAGCATGGTGAATTTGATTGTATCGTGCCTGGCAGTGGCGGAAAAGATAGTTGTTATGCTTCACATGTTTTAAAATATAAGTATGGTATGAATCCTCTAACTGTTACTTGGCCTCCAATTCTATATACAGATTATGGATACAAAAATTTTAAAAATTGGCTTAGTAGTGGAAAATTTGAAAATATTTCAGCTAAAAGAGATGAGTATACAATGAAGTATTTAACAAAAAAATCGATAGAGAATTTATTTCATCCTTTTCAAACTTTTATATTAGGGCAAAAAAATTTTGCAGCCAAAATGGCATTAAAATACAAGATCCCTCTAGTTTTTTTTGGAGAAAACGAAGCTGAACATGGAAATCCTTTGGCTGATAATTTTAACTCTTTAAGGGATAAATCTTATTATACTTACAAAGGTTTAGATAAGATATTTTTAGGAGGTGTTAAATTTAAGGATTTGCTCAAGAAGATTAATAAAAAATACTTAGAAGATTTTTTACCTCCAAGTATAGATAGTTTTTCAAATTTTCCTATTCAAGTTCATTACTTAGGTTATTACTTAAAATGGGTCCCTCAGGAAACTTATTACTATTCTGTAGAAAATTGTGGATTTAGACCTAGGCCGTATAGAACCACAGGAACTTATAGTAAATACAACAGCATTGACGACAAAATTGATGACTTTCATTACTACACAACTTTTATTAAATTTGGAATTGGAAGAGCCACTTATGATGTTTCTCAAGAAATAAGAAATGACCATTTAACAATACAAGAAGGAAAAAAATTAATTAAAAAATATGATGGGGAATTTCCAAATGTATATTTTAATGAAATATTAAATTATCTTGGAATTTCAGTTAAAAAGTTTCTCAAACTTCAAGATAAATTTAGATCACCACATCTTTGGAAAAAAAGTAATAAAAAATGGATTTTAAGACATACTGTTAATAAAGATGGTTATGATGATTAAAAAAATAAATTATTAAATGAAAATTTTGTTATTAGGAGCAAATGGAGCTTTAGGAAGACAATTTCAGATTTTATTTAAATCTAAAAAATTGAATTTTTTTTCAGTTACAAGAGAAAATTTTAATTTTAAAGGTAATTACAAAGATATAAAAAAAATTATAGAATTATATAAACCCAATTTTATTATTAACTGTATTGCTTTAACTGGACTTATTTATTGTGAAAATAAGAGAAAAGAAGCTTATGAGGTAAATACAAATATACCATTATATTTAATGCGTGCTATTAAAAAAAAAGAAATTAGATTTATTCATTTTTCTACAGAAGCAGTATTTAATGGAAAAAAATTAAGAAAAATTTATAGTGAAAAAGATAAGCCTAAACCAACAAGTATTTATGGTAAAAGCAAATTAGCCGCAGACAAAAAAGTTTTAAAATCTAATAACTCACTTATAATTAGACTCCCAATGCTTTATGGTCCAACCCACAAAAATCAAATTATATCAAAGCTATTAATAAAATTAACTAAAGGAGAGAAAATTCATGTGGCAAATGATGTTTTTTCTACTCCAGTTTATACACCTGACCTATGTAAATTTGTTTACAATAATTGCATAATAAAAAGTAATTTTTTTAAAAACAAACTTGTACATTTTACAAGCTCAAAAAAATATTCAATTTATGATTTTATTAAAAATTTATCTAAAAATATTAATGCAATTAATCCAAATCAAATTATCAAAGTTAAAGATGCTTTTTTTGGCAACAACATAAAAATTAAACCAAAAAATTTAGGTTTGACTTCGTTATACGCTAATTGTATAAAAAAGACTAATTTCAAAATTGCTAAAAAATTAATTTAAATTTATGACATATAAAGAAGAACTTTTGGAAAATGGTGTAATCTTAGTTAAAAATACTTGGACAAAAGATGAAATAAATGAAATTGCAAATGATTATAATAAATTAGATGCAAGTTTAACTAATAGAGAAATTATTAAAGACAAACCCATTATTGTTTTTTGGAGGCATGTAGAAGGTGAGCAAAAAAGAATTTGTACATTCGATGAATTTCCGAGTTTATGGAAATTTATACAAAAAAAAATAGTACCTAAAGTTAGAGATATATTGGGTGATAAAAATGCTTATCTTCAACTATTAGAAACTATAATTTTTAATAAACCATATGAAGTAAGCAATACCCTTCATTGGCATCAAGACGTTGCTTACTTTCCACTAAAACCAAATAACCAAATAGCTGTCTGGTTTCCGTTAGAAGCTGTAGATAAAGAAGCGGGCGCATTAAATTATGCCTTAGGCTCTCACAAAGAAGGTATAAGAGGTTCAACTGATTTGCATACAAGAAAACCTTTTGATAATGAAAATCGAGATTTAATACCCGATGATCCAGCGAAAGAAGGCTGGGAAGTAAAATGTTTTGAAATGGAAAATACAGACATGCTATGTCATAACGGTTATACATGGCATTATTCGGGTCCAAATAAGAAGAAAAATCATACAAGAAAAGGTTTTTCAGTAAGATTTATCACAGAAAAATCAGTTTTTGACCCTAGACCAGGACAAGGCGGAGCTTTCACAAAACAATTAGAGCTAAAATCTGGTGACGTGTTTGAAGGATCACCATTTCCTGTTCTTTAAGTGAAAAATTCTGTTGGTGCAATAATCTATCAAGGCAATAAATATCTTATTCAAAAAAGAAGTAAAAAAAAAAAGATTTATTTCCCTCAATTATATGGAGTATTTGGTGGAGGAGTTAATAAAAACGAAAAAACTTTGCATGCAATTAAGAGGGAAATATTTGAGGAATTAGAATTAAATTTATCATTACATAATATAAAGTATTTTCTTCAGATTTCTTTAAATTCAAGACATTTTAAAACTAAAAGATCAAGATCTTATTTTTCTGTAAAAATTACTAAGGATCAATATAAATTAATTAATCTTAGAGAAGGACAAAGTTTACATCTATTAAATATAAACGAATTAAAAAAATTAAACTTTGTACCTTGGGATTTATCTGCAATTTTGTATTTTGATAATTTTATTAAAAAATATAAACAAGTTAAACCAACCTAAAATTATAAAATTAAAAGTAAGCATTGAAGACCTTTTTTAAAACATACTATAAATATATATGGTGTAGATGATTGATATTCTATATTAATATATTAAAAGTTTTTAAAATATTATTATAAAATATGAAAGTTATTATAACAGGTGGAGCGGGTTTTATAGGATCACATTTAGTAAAAAAATTACTTGATCAAAAATATGAAATTACTGTAATTGACAATTTTAGCACTGGTAGACTTTCAAATATTAAAGAATATAAAAAAAAAATCAAAATTATAAAAGCAGATATTTCTAAGCAAGGGTCATGGTCAAAATATTTTAATAAGGTCCAGGCAGTTTTTCATTTAGCTGCACTTGCCGATATCGTACCAAGTATACAAAATCCAGAAAAATATTTTGAAGCGAATGTCTTGGGCACAAAAAATATTTTGAATGCGTGTATCTTAAATAAAATACCTAGAATAATTTATTCTGCATCCTCATCTTGTTATGGTATTCCAAAAAAATATCCTACCTCAGAAAATGAAAAAATTGATCCACGCTATCCATACGCACTGACAAAAAGAATTGGAGAGGAGATGTTGTTACATTATTCAAGAATTTATAATATTAAAGTTTTGTCATTAAGATTATTTAATGTATATGGGACAAAGTCTAGGACGTCAGGAACATATGGAGCTATGTTTGGTGTTTTTTTGAAACAAAAACTAGAGTCCAAACCTTTAACAGTAGTAGGTAATGGAAATCAAAAAAGAGATTTTACTTATGTAAGTGATATCGTGGAAGCTTTTTATAAATGCCTTTTTTATAAAGGTAAAATTAATATTTTTAATGTAGGAACAGGAAAACCTATATCTGTAAATAAAATAGTTAAAATATTAAAATGTAACAAAATAAAAATTCCCAAAAGACCTGGAGAGCCCGATATTACACATGCTAATATAAATTTAGTAAGAAAAGAGTTAAAGTGGAAACCAAAAATAAAGATTGAAAAAGGTATAAGCTTAATATTAAAAGACTTAAATTATTGGAAAAATGCTCCACTTTGGACACCAAATAAAATTAAAAATGCGACTAAAGATTGGTTTAAATATATTAAATAGACATGTTTAAAAATAACGACTTAGCAAAAAAAATAGAAGATTTAAAAAAAAGAGGAAAAAAAATTGTTTTATGTCACGGTGTTTTTGATCTTATTCACATTGGTCACATAAATCATTTTAAAAAAGCAAAATCTTTTGGAGATTATTTGATTGTATCAATTACATCGGCAAAATTTATAAAAAAAGGACCTGGTAGACCCTTATTTGATGATTATCAAAGATTTGAATTTTTAAAAAGCATCAAATTTATAGATCAAGTTTTGTTAAGCAATAATGCATCCTCAGTAGATGTAATAAAACTTGTAAAGCCAAATATATATGTGAAAGGATCAGATTATAAAGTTAATAAAGATGATAAAACAAAAAAAATTTTACTTGAAAATGCTTTAGTTAAAAAATTCAAAGGTACAGTAAAATATACTGACGACCCAAGTTTTAGTTCCTCGAAACTAATAAATCAAGGGAACTTTATATTTAATACAGAACAAAAAAAATTTATTAGTAAAATTAAAAAAAAATTTTCTTACAATGAAATTTTTAAAATCTTAAATACTTTTAAAAAATTAAAAGTACTTGTTTTAGGTGAACTTATTATTGATAAATATACATTTGGTGATGTTGTTGGTAAATCATCCAAAGAACCTCATCTAGTATTAAATCAAAAAAAACAAGAGTACTATGTTGGTGGATCAGGGGCAATAGCTAGACATTTAGGCTCATTTGTAAAAAAAATAGATTTAATTAGTCCTTTAGGAAACGAAGAATTTTATAATAAATTAATAAACAAAAGTTTTGAAAAAAATGTTTATAAACATTTTCTTAGAAATAAAAATTTTAATAATACAGTAGTAAAAGAGAGATTTATAGATGAAGTTTCAGGATATAAATTATTCGGATCATATATTCTTCCAGATAATAGATTTAAAATAGAAGAAAAAAAAATAATTAAAAAAGCTGAACAAGTTAAGAAAGGATCAGATTTAATAATAATTACAGATTATGGTCATCATTTTATGACAAAAAAGATAGCAACAAACTTAATTAATAGTAAAAAATTTGTAGCTGTGAATGCACAGGTTAATTCATCAACCCAAGGGTATTATAGTGTGGAAAATTATGTAGGTGCAAGTGCTATAATTATAAATGAAACAGAGTTAAGACAGTATTCCAGAGATAGTTTTTCAGATATTAAAAAACTTTCTAAAAAATTTAAAAAAGAGAAAAAAATTAATTATCTAATTGTAACTATGGGTAAAGATGGAGCTATTTTATTAGATAAACTTTCTAAGGTTTATTTTTGTCCTGCTTTCGCAAAAAGAGCAGTTGATAAGGTTGGTTCTGGAGATGCAATGTTATCTGTAATATCTTTATGTTTAAAGCTTAAATTAAACCCTGATTTAGTTTTATTTTTAGGTTCTCTTGCAGCATCTTATTCTGTTGAAAGTTTAGGTAATAAAAAAAATATTAATATTGAAGATTTAGATAGAGCCATAGAGTATATTTTAAAATAGTTATGAAAAAAGTATTTATTACAGGTGGAGCCGGGTATGTTGGATCTAAACTGGTCCCAAAATTATTACAACTTGGTTATGAAGTAACGGTTCTTGATTTAATGATTTATGGTGAAAAAGTTTTAGATAATCATATAAACTTAAAAAAAGTAAAGGGTGATATTCGAGACTTAGCTTTACTAGAAAAAATAATTCCAGGTCATAACAATGTAATACATTTGGCATGCATTTCTAATGATCCAAGTTTTGAGTTAAACCCTTTGCTTGGAAAATCTATAAATTTGGATGCATTTGAACCACTGGTAAAAATATCAAAGAAACATGATGTTCAAAAATTTATTTATGCCTCCTCCTCATCAGTATATGGAATAAAAGAAGAAAAAAATGTAACTGAAGATATGAGTTTAGAGCCACTTACAGATTATTCAAAATTTAAAGGTGATTGTGAAAAAATTTTAAATAGCCACAAGTCTGAAAATTTTATTACCACAACAATAAGACCATCAACTGTGTGTGGTTATGCAAAAAGGCAAAGATTAGATTTAGTAGTAAACATTTTAACTAATCATGCATTTTTTAATAGAAAAATAAAGGTATTTGGTGGAGATCAGTTACGTCCAAATATACATATTGACGATATGGTAGAATCTTATGTTGCAGTCTTAAATGCTGAAGCAAACAAAATAAATGGCGAAATTTTTAATGTTGGTTTTAAAAATCAATCTGTGAATGAATTAGCCGCTGACGTAAAAGAGATTATTGGTAGCGATGTATTGGTTGTTAACACGGAAACAAATGATAATAGATCATATCATGTAAGTTCTGAAAAAATAAAAAATGTTTTAGGTTTCAGCACAAAATATTCAGTTAAAGATGCGGTAAATGATTTAAAGAAGGCATTTGAAAAAAAACTTCTTATCAATACATTTGACGATGAGATGTATTTCAATATAAAAAGAATGAATTCAATAAAATTAAAATAATCTAATTTATATGAAACTAGAAAGTTTAAAAAAAAAAGCTCTAGAGTTAAGAATACAAACATTCAATGCTTTTATTAAAAAAGGTGAAGCTCATCTAGGAGGTAGCTTTTCTATAATTGAAATATTAATTACTTTGTTTGAAGTTATCATGAAAAAAAAAGATAAGTTTATATTAAGTAAATCTCATGCCTCATTTCCATATTGTTTATTATTAAGAAAAAAAGGATATAATCCAAAGTTAACAACTCATTTAGAAATTGATACTAAGAATGGAATAAATTGCACCACAGGAAGCTTAGGTCATGGTTTGCCAATAGCAACGGGAATGGCATTTGCCAAAAAAAAAAGAGGAGAAAAAGGCAAAGTTTTTGTTCTTATTAGTGATGGTGAATGTCAGGAAGGGACAACATGGGAATCTTTACTAATTGCATCCAAACACAAATTAAATAATTTAATCGTAATTGTTGATTATAACAAAATCCAAGCACTTCAAAGAATTGAAGATGTATTACCATTGAACAGTTTAAGTAAAAAATTTAAATCTTTTAACTGGAACTGTAACGAAATTAAGGATGGTCATTCTTTTTTATTATTAAAAAAATATTTAAATAAAGTAGATAAGAATAAACCATCAGTGTTTATTGTTAATACGATAAAGGGAAAAGGTATTAAAAGTTTTGAAAATGATCCAGTTTGGCATGCAAAAAAATTAGGTAACAAAGAAATTATAATTGGAAAAAAAGCTTTGGGGATAAAATAAATGAGAAGAAAGTTTGGTAAAATTTTATCTGAAATTGCAAAAAAAGATAAAAAAATATTTTTATTAGTTGGAGACATTGGCTTTGGTATATTTGATGATTTTAGAAAAGAGCACCCTGATAGATTTTTGAATTTAGGAATATGTGAACAAAGTCTTATTGGTTTTGCATCAGGTATGGCTTTACAAGGTTTAAAACCATGGGTTTACACCATAACTCCTTTTTTAATTGAACGACCTTTTGAACAAGTGAAATTAGATGTTGATCAACAAAAGGCTAATGTGAAATTAGTAGGATTTGCAGACTACCCATCTTTAGGACCAAGTCATTCCGAACTCGATGCTAAAAGAATAATGAAATTATTTAAGAATATTAAATCTTTTTTTCCAAAAAATAGCGATGAAACAAAAAAAGTAACCTTAAGATGCTCTAAGATAAAGGGACCAACTTTTATTAGCTTAAAAACAGACAAAATGCTAAATAATTGGTAGAAATTTACTTAAATTTATTTAAAAGATTATAACTTACTATGATGAAAAACTTTGCATTTGAGAAAACTCCTAAAACCTCAGATCATTGGATTGGTCTAAAAAAAGATGAAAGAAAAAAACTAATTGAGAATGTTTTAAAAAAAAACGAAAATTATATTGATTTCGAAGTTTATAAAACACCTGATGATGGACAAATTGTTTTGAAAATTCAAAAATCAATTTCATCTAGTATAAGAGGTTTAATGCTTCTTGAATTAGAGTCTAATTTAAAAGAAAATATTGATAAAGGATTAACTGTATGGTTAGAGCCTGTTGGAGATAGAAGTAAATTAAGAAATTTAAGAGGAATAAAAATTAAACCTGAAAACAACTAGATGGATATGAGTAATCAAAAAACAGATAATATTAATAATTCCATACAAACAAGGGAAGGAGAACTAATATTAGATTCTCATAAAGTATCTTATCATTTTGATAGGGTTGAGGCTTGGGAAAATGGAGAAAAAATTGCACCTATAAGTGTGGATATGGCTCTTACTAGGGCTTGTGGTGCCATGTGTTCGTTTTGTTATGCTATGGTTCAAGAACCTCAGGAAAGAGCAAATATTAAAACTAAAGAAGCGCTTGATTTACTTGATGACTTTGCTGAAGTCGGTATTAAGGCTGTTTCTTTAGTATCTGATGGTGAAAGTACACTATCAAAAGCATACGTTCCTTTTATTCAACATGCATCTAAAATAGGAATTGATATTGGAAATGCAACTAATGGATGGGAATTTGAGAAAGAAAAAGTTGACCAAGTTTTACCACATATGAAATGGGTTAGATTTACAGTTGGAGCTGGTACTCCAGAGGGTTATTCTAAAATTATGTATAAAAGCGAGGCACATACACAAGTTTTTGATAGAGCTATGAAAAATATTAGATATGCAGTTGAACTTAAAAAAAAATTAAAACTTGATGTGACATTGGGAATACAAATGGTTCTTACGCCTGAATTTAAAGATGAAATAATTCCATTTTCTAAGTTGGCATTAGATTTAGGAGTTGATTATGGAGTTATAAAGCATTGTTCAGATGATGAACTGGGAACACTTGGAATTGATTATTCGAAATATGAGGCTATGTATCCTCTGATAATAGAAGCTGAAAAGATGAGTACAGATAATACTAAAATAATAGCTAAATGGAGTAAAATCAAAGATGAGGGTGTTTCATCTTACAATAGATTGTATGGACCACAATTTCTTTTACAATTGAGCGGAACAGGGTTAGTTGCTCCATCTGGTCAATTTTTTAACGCTAGGTATTCAAAATTACATATGGGAAATTTTACTGAAGAAAGATTCATCGATATTTTTAAATCCGAAAGATATAGCAAAATAATGGATTATATTGCATCTCCAAGCTTTGATGCTCAAACTATGATGGGCACACTTCCAATAACTCACTATGTAAATGAGGCTCTTGATAATCACGCTAAAGGAATAAGAAAAATTACCCCAAATTATGGACCGAAGCCTTTGCATGTTAATTTTATATAATTTTTATCAGAGTGTTCTAAAAGAATTAATAGTTTAAATGTTTTATAAACTGATAGAAAAATTAAATAATTCAAAAAAACATCCTTATTATTATATTTCTCCTTTAGTTTACTCGATTGGAGATGCATGTGAGCAAATTACAATTACATCTATGAAAATTAAAAATAAAAATATTATTGTTTTGCACCCTATAATTTTCAAAAAATTTTTAAATTATAAGTTGTGTAATAAATTTCTTTTTAAAAATTTAAAAATTAATTCTTTTAATAAAAAAAAAAATTTTTTTATATTTATAATTAAATTTTTTTTAAATTTAGAATTTTTATTTAGAAGAATAAGAATTCTTTTTCTTTCAAAATTTATCAATTTAAAAAAAACTGAATATGACAGTTTTCCTTATGTGGGCATACATTCAATATATAGTGAGAACTTTGTAAAACCAAATTTTAATGAAATTGAGTCTTCTGATTTTTCAAAAGTAAATATTATTTTAGAAAACCAAAAAATAAGTTTTTGCGAAAAAATTTTGAATGAAGAAAAAATTCCTCTAGAAAATATAGTATGTCTGCATGTTAGGGATTCTGGATATAAAAAAGACTCTAATAAAAAATCTTATAGAAATTCAAATATAAAAAATTATATAGAATTAATAAAATATCTAACAAATAAAAATTATTACGTTCTTAGAATGGGAGATTCTACTGCTAACTTTTTTGATTTTTCAGGTAAAAATTTTTATAACTATTCGCACTCTAAAATTAGTTCTGGTTTAATGGATCTTTTTTTGATCAGTAAATGTAAATTTTTTATTGGAAATCAGTCTGGATTACTTGATACAGCCTACATGTATAATAAACCTACTTTAACAACTAATATGTGTGAAATATTTTGCTCTTATCCTAGAAAATCTAGTGACAGAGGTCTTTTTAAAAAAATGAAGGTAAAAGGAGAAGATAAACATATAAATTTAATAGACTATATAAAAATGGATTATTCTAAACATGACCCTGAAAGTGAAGTTCTAGATTTTGAGTTTATTGAAAATTCTCCTGAAGAATTATATGAATCAATAGTTGAATTTGAAAATTTATATAAGTCGCAAAATTTTTACTTATCAAAAAATCAAAATAAAATTAATGAAATTATAAAAAAAAGGTTTGATGAGACGATATACAAGGATATAGTAAATGTATCCGAAAATTTCAATAAATTAGAAAACTCCAAAATAGCTTTTTGGGTAAAATCTAGTAAAGGATCACTTTGTGAAACTTATTTAAAAAATATTTTTTAATGAAAAAAGTCTTTTGGTGTAAAAATTGTTTAAATATGTCGACTAGACCTCGGATTACTTTTGATGAGAGAGGTTGGTGTAATGCATGCGTATGGATGGAGGAAAAAAAGACCTTTGACTGGAGCAAAAGAGAAGAAGAATTAATTAATTTATTTTCAAAATACAAATCAGAAAATAATGAATTTGATTGTGTCGTTCCAGTAAGTGGAGGTAAAGATGGTTCATATATTGCTTATACGCTTAAACATAAATATAAAATGAATCCATTGGCTATTAATGTCACTCCGCCACTTCCTCTTAAACTTGGAGAAGAAAATTTAAAAAATTTTGCTAATTCTGGATTTAACTTAATTCAATTACATCCTAATCAAGAAGTAATGCGTTTTTTAGACAAAAGAGGATTTATAGATAAGGGTTTTCCATATTTTGGGTGGCTAATTGCAATTCAGTCCGCAGTTATAAGAACAGCCTTAAGCTTAAATCTTTCTCTTATATTTTATGGTGAGGATGGAGAGGTTGAGTATGGTGGTTCTACTGAAACTAAATACAATAGTTTGATGTCAATTGAATATCAAAAAAAAGTATGGTTTGAGTCAGGATATGATCAAATATTAGATCAAATTCCAGATAATTTAAAAAAAGATACTTTTTTTTGGAAATTTCCAAGCGAAGAAGAGATAGGAAAAAAAAAATTATATACTACTACATGGTCATACTTTGAAAACTGGGATCCATATAGAAATTATATAACTGCAAAAAATCATTGCGGTCTTAAAGAGTCAGATAAAGGGAATGAAAGTACTTTTACAAATTTTGCTCAAACAGACCAAGCTCTATATGCATTACACATGTATTTATGTTTCTTGAAATTTGGATTTGGTAGGGCATTACAAGATGCAGGAATAGAAATAAGAAGAGGTTCCATGAATCGTGATCAAGCAAAAAATTTAGTAAAAATGTATGATGGTCAATTTCCAGAGGAAAATCTTGGATTGTATTTAGATTATTATAAAATGACTAAAGAGGAATTTCAGAATGTAATTAATTTTTGGGCAAATAAAGACATTTTAAAATTCGAAAAAGGAAAATGGATACCTAAATTTGAAATTGTCTAAATTTTATGGAAAAAATTGTTTTAATTTTAGACTATGGAATGGGTAATATATTTTCAGTAAAAAATGCTTTAGAGTACTTAGGGGCAAAAGTTGAAATATCATCTAATTCTGCACAGATCTCTGAACATGAATATATAATTTTACCAGGAGTCGGTTCATTTGGAAAAGCGATGGAGAAAATAAAGTATTTAAAAATTGATTTAGGAATTAAAGATGCTGTTAAAAAAAAAAATAAAATACTTGGAATTTGTTTAGGATTTCAACTTCTTTGTAATTCTAGTTCTGAGGGCGGTAGTGAAGAAGGTCTTGGTTTAATTAATGATGATATAATTAAAATGGATAATAATTTTGGAAAAGTTCCACACGTAGGATTTAATAGTATTAAAATTAAAAGTAATAATGATTTATTTTATGGTGTGAAAGATGGTTCAGATTTTTATTTTAATCATTCATATTTTTTGAAAAATAATAATCAAAAGTACGTAACATCTACATGTATGAATAATAATGATTTTGTATCATCTTATTGTAAAGACAATATTTATGGAACACAATTTCATCCTGAAAAAAGTCAATCTAATGGATTAATTATTTTAAAAAATTTTTTAAATAAGTAGATGATAAAAAAAAGAATAATTTTTACATTATTGTTAAGTGAAAAAAACTTTATTTTAAGTAGGAATTTTGTACATCAAAAAGTTGGAGATATAAATTGGTTGAAAAAAAATTATAATTTTAAAAGTACTTCTAATTTTATAGACGAGCTTGTAATAATTAATGTAGATGAAAAAAGAAATCATGAAGTTTTTTTTGATGTATCAAAAAAAATAGCTAAAGATTGTTTTGTCCCAATTACTTATGGAGGAGGGATAGATAATTTTAATATAGCCTCAGAAATGTTTAAAAATGGTGCAGATAAAATTATTATAAATTCTTCAACTTTTAAAAATCCAGAATTGCTCAATCAAATAAGCTCAGTCTATGGCAGTCAAAGTGTAATAGTATCTTTAGATTTTAAAAAAGAAAACAAAGATGAATATTCAGTTTGGGTTGAAAATGGAAAAAAAAAAATTGAAATTTCATTAGATGAACACCTTGAAAATTTGATGGATTATGAATTTGGAGAAATCTACTTAAACTCAATAGACAAGGATGGTACAGGGTTTGGTTATGATTTGTCAGTTATGAATAAATTAAAATCAATAGCAAAGAAAATTCCAATAATTATATCTGGGGGAGCAGGGAATGATAATCATTTTTTTGAAGCTTTAAAAATTAAAGAAATTGATGCAGTTTCTACTGCACATTTATTTAATTTTGTTGGTGATGGTCTAGAAAGAGCTAGAAAAAGCTTAATTGAAAAAAAAATTAGTTTTCCAGAATGGAATGCGGATATAATTGAAAATCATAATAATTATTTTAAAAATGAAAAAAATTATTCAACAAACTCTTGAAATTTTAAATGTTTCTGAAAAGAAACAACTAAAAATAATTTTTTTTCTTACAATTGTTGCAAATTTTTTAGAAACATTCACAATTTCGTTAATATTTCCCTTAGTTGCCAGATTAACTAATTCAGAAAGTGAAAATAAAATTTTAAATTTTGACTATTTTAAAAATATTTTTTCAGAAAACTCTTTGTTAAATATTTT
>MDTE01104644.1_pt1 | contig 22367 bp, 22 predicted proteins | sample 811231 | NCBI WGS metagenome assembly MDTE01 (sample SAMN05326651, study PRJNA326480) | marine metagenome | isolation source: seawater | place: Indian Ocean: Red Sea | collected 2010 | reverse complement strand
TTGTTAACGTGTTCAGAAAATATAAAATCCTTTTCCAAAGTTTTTCTTTTAGCAATTCCATTAATATCACCCTCTACAAATAAGGTCAAGAAAGTTTTTTCAGATAGAAAGGAATTTTCAGATACACCTTCTCTAATCGGCATCACACCTTCATACCCAAAATAACGAGTAATGAATGCACCAGATATAATTAAAATAAAAGATAGATGAATCATCAATATTGCCCATTTTTCTTTTCTTAATAATCTGTATTTAAAAATATTACCAAAAAAATTTACCATGAAAAGAGCTAAAATTAACTCGAACCACCAGGCATTATAAATCCAAATTTTTGCCGTATCAGTGCTATACCAACTTTCTATGAATGTCCCGAAGGCCATTGCAGTTGAAAAGGCAACAAATAAAATTGCCATTAATTGATTCGAAAATAAGTACTTAAAAAATTTATCTTTCATTTCAACATCACACTTCATTTGATTTGCAAAGATACCTGATGATTAGGAATTATAATAACTTCAAACAACTAAATTGATTATATTACATGGCTAACTTATAGTGATGCATTAATTAAATTTAAATATCTCCTTTGATTAATTTAATATGATATTATTAGTTGGTTACATAAAATCTGGAAAAATATCTTTATGTATTTTTGAATATGATTAAAATTGTTCTTATTGGTTCAGGAAAATTAGCATTTAATTTTCAAAAAATATTTAGTAGATGTAGTGAAATAAATTTAATTCAATGGTACAGTAGAAAAATTAATTTAATCAAATCTTTCGAAAATGAAACTTCTATTACTGACAGTATTTTAGAATTAAAGTCAGCAGATATCTACATAATCGCTGTCTCAGATGATGCAATAGCTCAGATAAGTAAAAAAATTAAAACTACGGCTTTAGTGGTTCATTGTTCGGGAGGGGTAAGTATGGATGAAATGAGATGCGAGGCAAGAAAAGGTGTGCTTTACCCATTACAAACATTTTCAAAAAAACTCCTAACTCAATTTAACAATCTACCAATTCTTATTGAAGCAGAGAAAAAAGAAGATTTTAAACTACTTCAAGATTTGGTTTATAATATTGGTGGAAAACCATTTGCAATGAATTCACAAAAAAGATCCTACGTTCATTTAATTGCTGTTATAATAAATAATTTTGGCAATCACCTAATTGAAATAGGGGAAAATATTGCTAAAAGCCATGACCTCCCCTTTTCTATTTTTCATTCACTTCTTGAACAAACCTATAAAAATGGAATTGAAAATGGAGCAAAATACTCCCAGACAGGTCCAGCAAAAAGAAAGGATTTTAAAACAATTAACAAACACTTAGATTTAATATCTAATGAAAAAATAAAACAGCTATATCTCGATTTAACCAACTCTATTCAAAAAAGACATGATTAAAAAAAACTACAAAATACATTTAAATGATATCTCAGCTTTCATTTTTGATGTAGATGGTGTGCTAACTGACGGGAGATTAATTGTGACTTCGGAGGGCGAAATGTATCGACAGATGGATACAAAAGATGGTTTTGCTATTAAACAAGCATTGAAAAGAGGATTCAAAATAGGTATAATTTCAGGAGGAACAAATGAGGGTGTAAAAAAAAGGCTTGAGCTTCTAGGGGTCAATAAAGTATATTTAGGAGAAAATGAAAAAATTTCTGCTTTTGAGGATTTCTTGGCTCAATATAATATTGACGCGGAACAAGTACTCTATATGGGTGATGATATCCCTGATATACCAGTGATGAAACTTGCAGGAGTGTCAACCTGTCCAAGTGATTCTGCAACGGATGTTAAACAATTAGCTGACTATATTTCACACAAAAAAGGTGGAAAAGGTTGTGTTAGAGAAATCATTGAACAAGTATTAAGAGTTCAGAGTAAATGGGATTTTAGTTTTAAAAAAAATTGATCTTAAAGTATGCTAAAGCTTAATGGATATGAGATCATTTTGGCTTCTGGATCTCCCAGAAGAAAAGCATTTTTGGAAAAATTAAATATTCCATTTAAAGTTAAAGTTTACCCATCAGATGAATCATACCCCTCAAGTCTTAAAGGTATTGAAATTACAGAATACATTGTTGCTAAAAAAAGTGAACCCTTTAAAGAAAAAATTCGTGCAAAACAAATTATCATTACAGCAGACACTTTGGTGTGTTGCGACAACCAATACTTGGGGAAGCCAAAAGATGTTGAACATGCTAAACAAATGTTAATGTTCTTGTCTGGTAAGTCTCATCAAGTTATAACCTCAGTAGGATTTTTGACTAATAAAAAATTTGATATAATATCTGAAATTACAAATGTTGTATTCAGAAAATTAACTTATGATGAAATAGGATACTATATAAAAATTCAACCCCCAATGGATAAAGCAGGTGCCTACGGAATACAAGACTGGATTGGTGAAATAGGTGTTAAAAAAATTAATGGGAGTTACACAAATGTAATTGGTCTACCACTCCCACAAGTTATTGAACGGATTCAATTTTTAACCAAAAAATAAATCATTTTATTGTGCAAAATTGTAATTTGTTTTTTCGTATGCTATTAAAAAAATAACTGATCTTCAATACAATTTTAAATGAAAATAAATAAGTTAGTTTTATTTAATTTAATGAATTGGCTCTTGCCATGCTTATTTTTAACTCTTCACTTATCGTGTTTAAATGCCCAATCTTCTTCTGCAATTTTCAAACAAATTAAAAAGCTTAACTTTTTAGGAACAGTTCTTTATTTTGCGGCTCATCCTGATGATGAAAACACTAGAGTGATTTCCTATTTTTCAAATCACCTACTAGCAAGAACTGCTTATCTATCCTTGACTAGAGGTGATGGAGGTCAAAACCTTATAGGTTCTGAACTTAGAGAGGGACTGGGATTAATTAGGACACAAGAACTCTTAGCTGCGAGAAAAATTGATGGAGGTGAACAATTTTTTACAATGGCAAACGATTTTGGATACTCAAAAAGTCCTGAGGAGACTTTTAAATTTTGGGATAAAGAAAAAGTATTAAGTCAAGTCATTGATAGGATTAAAGAATTTAAACCAGATATTATAATCAATAGATTTAATATAGGAAGTTCAGGAAGAACACATGGTCATCACACTGCATCTGCAATCATAAGTAATTTGGCATTTAATCAGATCATTGAAAATTCATACGACGAAAACTGGAAACCTAAGCGATTATTCTGGAATACCTCAAGGTATTTTTTTAGAAATGAAGAAAATTTTAAAAATAATAATAAAGAGAGTTTAATTAAAATAGACATGGGTGTTCATGATCCAATAACAGGTCAAAGTAATTCGGAAATTGCTGCATTAAGCAGGAGTCAGCATAAATCCCAGGGGTTTGGCAGTTCACCTGCATTAGGAAGTAGGCTCGAATATTTATTACTAGTCAAGGGAAAACCACTATCTGGGAATAATCCATTTGAAGGAATAAATACAAGTTGGACTAGAATAAAGGATGGAGCTGCAATTGATAGAATTATAAATGAAATAATTACTGACTTTGATTTTAAAAACCCAATAAGGAGTGTTCCAAAGTTATTAAAGGTAAAAGATCTAATAAGTAAGATTAATAATCAGCATTGGAAACATATCAAATTAAATGAAGTTAAAAGAATTATTATAAACTGTCTAGGACTTGCGATACAAGTAAATGCAGATATTCCCTATGGTGTTAAAGGTGAATCGCTAAGCTTAAACTTAATTATTAATAACCCGAGTTCAGAAAAAGTGATAATAGATAAAATTATTTTAAAAAATAAAACATATGAAATTGGAAAAGAACTCAGAAAAAATCAAGTTTTCAGAAAAAAAATTAAACATATTATTAACGAACCTATAAGCACACCATATTGGTTAATAGGTGGAGGGAAAGATGGAATGTATGACACAAAACAAAAAGAATTTACAGGGTTACCTAATACTCCCAATCCTTACATTTTAAATTTATCATTAATTGTAGAAGGTGTTAAACTAAATTTTGAAAAAGCACTTAGTTTCCGAAAAAATGATCCAGTGAAAGGGGAAGTTGTTACCCCATTTCAAATCCTTCCTTCCGCTGCAACTAGTTTAAAATCTCCAGTAGAATTATTTAATGTAAATGAAACAAAAAGCGTGGTCGTAAAAGTTAAAAACTTAGGGAAATTATTTAATGGTAAATTAAGTATAAAATCACCTAAATCTTGGGTTATAACTCCTAATGATCAGCTAGTAAATATCAATGGAAAAGGAATTGAACAAGATTTTACTTTTATGGTTACAGCACCAAAAAATGAAGAAGTCGTCCTTTTAGAACCTGAATTAACCAACAACAATGAAAAAATTAAATTAGCTATTAAAGAGATTTCTTATGATCATATTCCGAAAATATATATGGTTCAACCCGCATCTGCTCGCGCTGTGGCTTTAAATTTAAAAACAGGTGTTAAGAGGGTTGCCTATATTAATGGAGCAGGTGACAAAGTAGTCGAGAGTATTGAATCTGTTGGTGTTGATGTAGAAAAATTTGATGCTGAAGCCATAACACTTAAAAAGCTAAAACCATTTGATGCTGTAATAGTTGGTATTCGTGCATTCAATGTAAATGAATCTCTATCTTACAAAAAAAATGTACTTTGGGCCTATACTAAACAAGGTGGAAACTTATTAATTCAATACAATACAAGTAGAGGGTTAAAAACAAAATCTATTACACCCCTGAGCATACAAGTTTCGAGAGACAGAGTTACTGATGAAAATGCAGAAGTTAAGCTACTGAACAGTTCGCATCCAGTGCTGAATAGTCCCAATAAAATCAGTTCAAATGACTTTAAGGGTTGGGTTCAAGAAAGAGGCCTTTACTTTCCAAATCAATGGGATAAAGAATTTACTCCGTTGATTGAAATGAATGATAAAGGTGAATCTCCAAAAAAGGGAGCTTTATTGGTCGCCAAGTATGGTAAAGGAAAATTGGTTTATACTGGATTAAGTTTTTTCAGGCAACTTCCTGAAGGAGTACCCGGCGCCTACAGACTATTCTTTAACTTAATCGCAAATAATTGAAGGGGGCAAATCAAATTTATTGGATATTGATACTCACGCAAATAGTGTTTTGGATAATATTTTATTTATTAATGAAAACCTTTAATTAATGTCACTAGTTGATTGGTTAGTTTTATCATTTACATTAATTTTTATTATTACCTATGGAATATGGAAAAATTACTCCCATAAAAATATAAAAGATTATATCAAAGGAGGTAATAAGGCTTCTTGGCTAACGGTAGGCTTATCTGTGATGGCAACTCAAGCAAGTGCTATTACTTTCTTGTCTACCCCAGGACAAGGGTTTAACGATGGAATGGGCTTTATACAGTTTTATTTTGGGCTTCCTTTTGCTATGATTATTATTTGTATTTTTTTTATACCAGTATATCATAAACTCAATTTATTTACTGCTTACGAGTTTTTAGAAAAAAGATTTGATTTAAAAACACGGACACTTACCTCAATTCTCTTTTTGATACAACGTGGCTTGGCGGCAGGAATAACAATATATGCTCCTGCAATAATTCTAAGTGTCGTTTTAGGATGGAATCTTAAATCTTTAGTAGTAATTATAGGTCTATTGGTAATACTTTACACTATGCTTGGAGGGACAAAAGCAGTTAATGTTACTCAAAAATACCAAATGTTCATTATTTTTTCAGGTATGATAACTGCCTTTATTTTCATTATTCAATCGCTCCCTGATAATATTAAATTTTCTAATGCACTTAAATTAGCTGGTATAAACGAAAAGCTTAATATGTTAGATTTTAGTTTTGACCTTGAAAATCGATACACATTTTGGAGTGGAATAACTGGTGGGCTTTTTTTGGCATTATCTTATTTTGGAACTGACCAAAGTCAGGTTCAACGGTACCTTTCTGCAAAATCTCTTAAAGAGAGCCAAAGGGGGTTAATGATGAATGGATTTCTAAAAATTCCTATGCAATTTTTTATTCTTCTTATTGGTGTTTTGGTATTCATTTTTTTTCAATACGAAAAAGCCCCTATTCATTTTAACCCATATGTTGTTGAAAAAGTTAATGAAAGCAATTATAAAGATGCTTTCAATGCCCTTGAGAGAGCAAATGAAATCATTCATTTGCAAAAAAATGAACAGCTTAATGAAAAAAATTTCTTTTATGACGAGAAGATGCAAGCTAAATATCTCAAACTAGAAAAAAAAATTCAGGAAAATAGATCAAAGGCAAAAAAAATAGTCGAAAAAATCGAACCTAAATTAGAAACTAATGATAAGGACTATGTATTCATTTATTTCATTATTAATTATTTACCGAAAGGTTTAATTGGTCTTTTATTAGCAGTAATTCTATCTGCTGCAATGAGCTCCTCAGCATCAGAAATAAATGCACTTTCAGCTATTACTTTAGTTGATCTTTATAAACGTTTTAAATCACATCACAAAGAAAAACACTATGTATGGGCGGGAAAATTATTTACCCTCATTTGGGGAGCCATTGCAATTGGATTTGCATTAGTTGGGAATTTATTCGAAAATCTTATACAATTAGTTAATATTATTGGATCTCTTTTTTACGGGACTATTTTAGGAATTTTTCTTGTTGCAATATTTATTAAGTCAGTGAAGTCAAAAGCGATTTTTATATCGGCAATAATTTCAGAATTAATAATATTATTTATTTTTTACAATGATTGGGTTAGCTTTTTATGGCTAAATTTTATTGGAGGAATATTGACTGTGGCTAATTCCCTTATAATTCAAAAAATTACAAAAAAATAAATATCGATTAAATTTTTTGTTTAATATTTCAATGTATATGTTAGACAATTTGTATATTTGAATTCTCAAATCGTTATGAAAATTTATCGCCTACATACAACCCAAAATCTACCTATTTCGATAAATGAAGCCTGGAACTTTCTCTCAGACCCAGTAAATTTGAAAACTATTACTCCAGATTATATGGGTTTCGAAATTTTGAGTGGAGCTGAAAAAAAAATGTTTCCTGGGCAAATTATTCAGTATATAGTAACTCCAATTTTAGGCATTCCAACGAAATGGGTAACAGAGATTACACATGTAAAAAAAGGTGAATATTTTGTTGATGAACAACGATTTGGCCCATATTCATTATGGCATCATAAACACTTTTTAAAACCAATTAAAAATGGAGTTGAAATGGAAGATATAATTGATTACAAAATCCCCTTTGGTTTATTTGGCCAAATGATTCACCCAATATTGGTTAAACCGAAGCTTAATGAAATATTTAAATACAGAGAAATCAAATTAGTCGAATTATTCGGTGAATACAAATACAATTAAAAATGAAAAAAAATATTCTTATTATAGGTGGAAGCTCTGGAGTTGGACTTGAATTAGTAAAACTTATTTGCGAGGAGAACAACGTTTATGTTGCTAGCAGAACTAACGATTCAATTGGTGAGTTACCAATTACTCATATACCTTTTGATGTTGAAAATGATTATTTAGATAATTCAAGTATTCCAGAACATCTTCATGGATTTGTATATTGTCCTGGATCAATTAATCTGAGACCTTTCAAAGGAATCAAACCAGAAGTATTTAAACAAGACTTTTCGATAAATGTTTTAGGAGCAATAAAAACACTTCAGTCAGTTCTAGGTAATTTACAAAATAGTGAATTTCCTTCTAGTGTAGTATTTTTTAGTACAGTAGCAGTAAGAACTGGTATGCCATTCCACAGCTCTGTTGCTGCAGCTAAAGGTGCGATTGAGGGATTAGCCAAATCATTAGCTGCAGAATTTGCTCCTAAAATCAGATTTAATGTGATTGCTCCCTCATTAGTCGACACACCGATGGCTGAAAAATTTCTTAATAATGAAACAAAAAAAAATAATGCAGCCTCAAGACACCCTCTTCAAAGGGTTGGTAAAGCTGATGAAATTGCTAAAATGGCACAGTTTCTAATTGATGATAATAGTAGTTGGATAACCGCTCAGACAATAACAATCGATGGTGGGATAGGAAGTATAAAAAGTTAAATTTTTTGGAAAAGCTAACTCTATTTTGGTTTAGAAGAGATCTCAGACTGCAAGACAATAAAGGTTTATACAAAGCCCTGACTGGAGAAAATAAAGTAATTCCTATCTTCATTTTTGATTCAGAAATTATATCAAGACTAAAAAAAAATGATGCGAGACTAACTTTTATTCATAACGCGTTGATTGATATGAATAAAATATTAAGACAAAAAAATTGTGAAATAGGTCTTTATTTCGGGTCTCCAAAGGACATTTTTAAACAACTTATAATTCAGTTTCCAATTGAAAATGTGGTTACAAATCACGATTATGAACCTTATGCTCTTAAAAGGGATATGGAAATTAAAAATCTTCTTAGTGAAAAGGAAGTAAAGTTCAATACTTTTAAAGATCAGGTTATTTATGAGAAAAGTGAGGTAGTTAAAGATGATGGTAAGCCCTATGTAGTTTACACCCCATATTCAAGAAAATGGATTGCCAAGTATAAAGCTGAGGGAGTTGAAAATTACCCATCAGAAAATCATTTGGATAAGCTTTACAATGAAAAACCTCTACCTCAAATATCATTAGAGGAAATGGGTTTTAAAAAATCAAAACTAATCCCCCAAGAATTTAAATTTGATTCTGATTTAATTGACAAGTACGAGGAAACAAGAAATTTTCCTGCTATTGACAATACATCAAGGTTAGGGGTACACCTCCGCTTTGGAACTAAAAGCATAAGAAAACTTATTGCCAAAAGCGCAGAAAGAGAAAATCCTACTTTTATGAAAGAATTAATTTGGAGAGAGTTTTTTATGCAAATCTTATGGCATTTTCCACACACCAAAGATCAAAGTTTTAAAAAGCAATATGATCGAATACCTTGGCGAAATAATGAAGAAGAATTTGACAAATGGTGTAAAGGAAAAACTGGTTACCCTCTAGTAGACGCAGGAATGCGCCAGCTAAATATTACTGGGTTTATACACAACCGAGTAAGAATGTTGGTGGCAAGTTTTTTGTGCAAACACCTGCTTATAGATTGGCGGTGGGGAGAGGCATACTTTGCAGAAAGGCTGTTTGATTATGAAATGGCAAGTAATATTGGTAATTGGCAGTGGGTAGCTGGATGCGGAGTAGATGCAGCACCCTATTTCAGAATATTCAATCCACATGAACAGATAAAAAAGTTCGACAATAAAATGGTCTATGTTAATAGATGGGTTGAGGATTTAAACGAGCCTAGCTATCCTAATCCAATTATAGATCATAAGGCTGCACGAGAACGCTGTTTAAGAGAATATAAATCTGCACTAAACTCTGAATGAAAGGAGTAAAAAAGATAAATTTACCACAAAAAATATGCCTTCAATGCAACTTACCTTTTCAGTGGAGAAAAAAATGGGAACGAGACTGGGAAAACGTAAAATACTGCAGTAAAAAATGTCAAAAGATTCACTCACGGCACTAGTATGGTTTAGGCACGACCTAAGAACAGAAGATCACATAGGATTAAAAAAAGCATTAGATAGCGGTCTTAAGGTTATAGCATATTATACGTTTAACCCCCGTCATTATCAAAATCTATCTTGGGGATTTAAAAAAACTGACCGATTCAGAGCCCATTTTTTAGTACAAAGTGTTCGTGAGCTAAAAGAGTCATTAAAGTCTATGAATATTTCCCTTATCATCGACTCAAAACCTCCTGAGATAGGCATCATAGAATATTTAAAAAAATATCAAGTTAGGCAGATTTATTTGCAGCATGAGTGGACAGAGCAGGAGAAAAAGGAGGAACAAGCTATTGCAAAAAAAATTGACACTTCTATCAAATGGTATAGACACTATGATCAATTTCTTTTTCATCCAAATGACTTGGTTTTCTCACGTGATCAAATCCCTGAAATTTTTGGAATCTTTAGAAAAAAATGTGAAAAAGAAATAGAAGTCAGATCCCTAACATCAATTAAATCTATTCCAAACCCTTCTAATCTTATTGAGAAAGACTATGAACTACCTAGTCTAACTAAACTTGGTCTTGAATCTGTGGACAAAGATGAAAGATCAGCATTTCCCTTCAGCGGCGGGACACAAATGGGAAAAGAAAGAATAAAGGAATATTTTTGGAAGACCAAGAAACTTTCTAATTACAAGAATACCCGAAATGGATTAATCGGAACTGACTATAGTTCAAAGCTTTCTCCTTGGTTAGCTAATGGGAGCCTATCACCTAAAATGATTTATTGGGAAATCAAAAATTATGAAAAAAAAATCAAAAAAAACCAATCGACCTACTGGCTAATTTTTGAATTAATTTGGAGAGACTACTTTAAATACATCTCTCTAAAACACGGTAATAAAATTTTTATGGTCGAAGGGATACTTGAAAAAAAATATCATTGGAAAACAGATAGAACACTTTTCTTGGAATGGGCAGAGGGGAAGACAACTGAATCTTTTGTAAATGCTAATATGTTGGAACTAAAAAAAACAGGATGGATGAGCAATCGAGGAAGACAAAACGTGGCTAGTTTTTTCGCAAAGGACATGAAAATGGATTGGCGAATTGGTGCAGCATATTTTGAGTCCTTATTAATTGATTACGATGTACACAGCAATTATGGGAACTGGATGTACGTCTCTGGGGTAGGAAATGACCCTAGAGACAGAAAATTTGATGTCAATTGGCAATCAAAAAGATACGACCCAAATAATTTATTTCAAGATTTATGGTTAAAATGATGAGCTCTGTAGATATAATTTTTCCTAATCAGCTTTTTGAAGATTCAATATTTACAAAAAATAATAATCCAAAATATTTAATTGAAGAAGACCTTTTTTTCAACCAATACAAATTTCATAAGCAAAAACTTCTATTCCATAGGGTTTCAATGAAAAACTACCAAAAAAAACTTGAAACTGATGGTTTTAATGTCACCTATATAGAATCTGTAAATAATCTTTCCAGTATTGTGAATCTTGTGAAATTTTTATCAAAAGATTTTAAAAAAATTCAAGTAATTGATCCAGAAGATTATCTTCTAGAAAGAAGAATCAAAAAAGTTTGTGATGATTTGGGAATTATTTTAACTATTCATGAAAATAAATTATTTCTCACCAAAAAATCAGAACTATCAGTTTTTTTCAAACATGATAAGAAAAAATTTTTTCAAACCTCATTTTACAAGGAGCAAAGAAAAAAATTAAATATTCTAATAAATGAGCAAGGACTTCCCGAGGGAGGAGAATGGACCTATGACATTATGAATAGAGAAAAATATCCAAAAACAAAAATACCCCCTAAAATTATAGATGTTAAAATAAATGCTAGATTAAAGGATGAATCTGTTGACTATATCGAAAAAAATTATTTTGAAAATCCTGGTGAAATTCATTCACCTATTGAATATCCCACTGATCATAATTCCTCTAAAATTTGGTTTAAAGATTTTTTAGCTAATAGATTCAAAGAATTTGGTCCTTATGAGGACTCAATTGTAGAAAATGAATCTTTTTTAAATCATAGTCTTTTATCTCCATTAATTAATACTGGATTATTAGATATAAAATACGTTATGAATGAAACCATTAAAACATATAAAGAAAAAAATATTCCTATTAACTCTTGTGAGGGATTCATTAGGCAAATAATAGGTTGGAGAGAATTTATTAGAGGTGTTTATGTTGCAAAAGGAAGTTATGAAAGAAAAAAAAATTTTTGGCAGTTTAATAGAAAAATACCACAATCTTTTTATGATTGTTCTACAGGGATATATCCGCTGGACCAGACAATTAAAAAAATATTAAAAACTGGATATGCTCACCATATTGAAAGGTTAATGATAATTGGAAATTTTATGCTTCTTTGTGAATTTGATCCTGACGAAGTTTACAGATGGTTTATGGAATTATTTATTGATTCATATGATTGGGTAATGGTACCTAATGTGTATGGAATGAGCCAATTCTCTGATGGAGGACTAATGTCAACAAAACCATACATAAGTGGTAGTAGCTACATATTAAAAATGAGCAATTATAAAAAAGGAGACTGGACAATTACATGGGACGCCCTATTTTGGAATTTTATTGATAAAAAAAGATCTTTTTTTGAAAAAAACCCTAGAATGAGGATGTTAATAAATAATTACGATAAAATGAAACCTGATAAAAAAGCTTTCCTAATTAATACTGCTGAAAATTATTTAAGTTCTCTGGAATAATCTATCAATGGAAAAAATTAATATTGTTTGGTTGAAACGCGACTTGAGACTTTATGACCATTTATCTCTTTACCATGCAAGCAAACAAAATGAAAAAATTTTATTCATTTATGTTTTTGAGCAAGTTTTAGTAAATGATCCCCATTATAGTGAAAGACATTTTAATTTTATTTTAGAATCACTGACGGATATTAATAAGGAATTAATTAAAAAAGATTCTCGTATACTAATTGCTGAGGGAGATATTTTGAATATTTTAGAATTTATTTCCCAAAAATTTATCATTAAAGGAATATACTCGCATCAAGAGACAGGATTAAAAGTAACTTACGATAGAGATAAAACAGTTAATAATTGGTGTAAAGAAAAAAAAATAATTTTAAATGAATATTTACAACAAGGGGTTTTTAGAGGAATTAAGAATAGGAAAAATTGGCTTCAGAACTGGGAAAAGTTAATGAATCAACCAATAAAAAAAATTAAACTTAACCCTCAAAATTTGATTTCAAAAAAAACTATAGAGAGCTTAAATATTTATGTTAAAAAACAAAAGCTTGAATTTAAAAGTAATGGCAAAAGTAAATTTCAAAAAGGAGGAACTAAGTATGGAAATCTTTATCTAAATACTTTTTTTAAAAAACGTTATCAAAATTACCAAAAACACATTTCAAAACCAGACCTTTCAAGAAAAAGCTGCAGTAGATTATCCCCATATTTGGCATATGGAAATATATCAATGCGACAAATAATACAGAGAACAGAATTAGAGAGAAAAAATGGAAACAATAGTTTTGCATTAAAATCATTCAGCTCCCGACTTAGATGGCAATCACACTTCATTCAAAAATTTGAAATGGAATGTTCTATGGAATTTAATAGTATTAATAAAGGTTATCTAACTTTAAAAAAACCTATCAACATAAAATATATAAAAGCTTGGGAATCTGGCAATACCGGAGTTCCAATAGTTGACGCAGCAATGCGATGCCTTGTTCAGACAGGGTATCTTAATTTTAGAATGAGATCCTTGGTCGTTTCATTTTTCACTCATCATTTGTGGCAACCATGGCAGGCCTGTGCACATTTTTTGGCTAGACAATTTCTGGATTTTGAACCTGGTATACACTATCCTCAATTACAAATGCAAGCAGGCGTGACTGGGATAAATATGCTGCGAATTTATAATCCAATAAAAAATGGTAAGGAACATGACCCCAATGGACTCTTTGTAAAAAAATGGATTCCAGAGTTAAAAAAAATACCTAATGAAATTGTACACACTCCATGGGAAGTTACACCATTAGAGAGAGATGTTTACGACTTTAAAATTGGGAAAACTTATCCCAAACCTATTGTTGATTTACAAAAATCGCGAAAACATGCCGCCAGTTCTCTCTGGCCACTCAGCAAAAACGCACTTGTAAGAAAAGAGGGAAAGAGAATATTGGCTAAACATACATTGGCAAATAGAAACATGTTAATGAGATGAAAAAAAATATTTTTTTAAATCGTAAACAAATTGATCGTATTATTGAAATGGCATGGGAGGATCGTACCCCATTTGATGCTATCGAAATTCAATTTGGAATTAATGAGGAAGAGGTTATTCGATTGATGAGGAAAGAAATTAAGCCCAGCAGTTTTAAAATGTGGCGGACGAGAGTTTCAGGGAGGAGAACAAAACATTCCAAACTTATGGTCAAAAAAATCAATAGGTTTAAGTCGAGCAGACAGAAAGGTATTAGTAACAATAAAATATCCAAAAGATGACCAATTATTCAATGAAATTTTAAATTATATAAATTTAAAACTATAGAGAAAAAAAATTAATTTTAAAGTCGAGTGATTTTTGCTCCGATGGCATTTAGTCGCTCAGCAACATCTTCATAACCACGATCAATTTGTTCTATATTATGTATAATGCTTTTACCCTTCGCAGAAAGAGCTGCTATTAATAGAGAGATACCCGCTCTAATATCAGGAGAAGTCATTACAGTAGCCTTAAGTTGAGATTTAAAATTGAGACCTATAACTGAGGCTCTATGTGGATCACAAAGAATAATTTTAGCTCCCATGTCAATTAGTTTATCCACAAAAAACAGTCTACTTTCAAACATTTTTTGGTGAATCAAAACACTACCTCGTGCTTGGGTTGCTACAACCAATATTATACTTAGTAGATCTGGAGTAAAGCCAGGCCACGGTGAGTCGGCAATTGTTAGGATAGATCCATCTATAAATTTTTGTATTTCATACCCATGAACATGAGGGGGGATATGGATGTCGTCTCCTTTTTTCTGCAGACTAATTCCTAATTTACGAAAAATAAGAGGAATTTGTCCAAGATTATCCCAACTTACACTTTTTATTGTAAGCTCACTTTGCGTCATGGCAGCCAATCCAATCCAACTTCCAATTTCAACCATATCAGGTAGAATTTTGTGTTCAACTCCACTTAAATGAGTAACACCCTCAATTGTCAGTAAATTAGATCCCACACCAGAGATTTTAGCACCCATTCGATTAAGCATTTTACATAACTGTTGCAAATATGGCTCACATGCTGCATTGTAAATAGTTGTAATACCGGAAGCAAAAACTGAAGCCATCAAGATGTTTGCAGTACCAGTTACAGAAGCCTCTTCGAGTAATAAATTTGTTCCTTTTAGTTTTTTAGCTGTTACCTCGTAGAGATGTTCTTCTTTATTATAATTAAAATTAGCTCCTAAAAGTTTTAAGCCTTCGAAATGAGTATCTAATCTTCTTCTTCCTATTTTATCACCACCAGGTCGAGGTATTGAGCCTTTTCCAAATCTTGACAACATTGGCCCAATAAGCATCACTGAGCCACGGAGTTGTTTTGCGTCTTTTTGATATTGAGAAGATTTTAAAAAATTTATATCCACTTTATCAGCCTGAAACTCATATTTTCCTTTAGAAATAAAATTGACTTTAACTCCTAAACTTTTTAGAAGATCAATCAATTTATTAACATCAAGTATATTAGGAATATTCGAGATTGTAACTTTTTCATTTGTAAGTAATACAGCACACAAAACTTGAAGAGTTTCATTTTTTGCACCTTGAGGTGTGATAGCACCTTTTAATTTATGTCCGCCCTCGATTTGAAAACTTCCCATTTGACTAAAAAATTAATATCTTTTTCGACTATTATTTCTTTTATTTCGTTGCTTGTGATTATTTTTTGAGCTATTACCGTTTTTATGACGGTTCTTTAATAACTCAGCAGAGTCAGTCAAAGGTAGATCCTTTTCGTTAACAGCTAATTTACCTCCAGAAAGCTCATTTAAATGATTTAAAATGACATCATCTTGAACTGTATCCTTGTTCCAATTCAAAAAACATTTTTTCATGTGGTTAGCAATATTAAAAACTAATGCATTTTTCATATCACCTTCCTCCCAATCTATTGCAACATTAATCATACCTTTAATATTATTTCCATAAAAACGATACTTGAGGTTAGTTTTTGGATACGCGAGCCTATCTGGTTTTTGAGACAACAACTCTCTTTGGGGTTTTTCAAAAGGACTATCAACATCAAGCTGAAAATCAGACATAATGAAAAGTTGATCCCAAAGTTTGTGCTGAAAATCAGGCACATCCCTAAGATGAGGATTCATGTTACCCATAATTCCTATAATAGCTCTTGCCATTTTATTTCGATCTTCACGATTCTGTGTCATCATGAGCTGATTTACCATTATTTGAACATGCCTCCCGTATTCAGGAATAATTAATTGGGTTCTATGTGTGTTGTATTGAAGTACTTCCATAAAAAAAGTTAGGTTTGGTTTAAGTGAAGTTCTATTGCAATTTACTAAAAATCAAATAATAGTAACTTTTTACAATAAATTTTATTAAAGAATAATTACATCATCAAATTTACTTATTCTTTTATAAATGGAAATAACCTCATCGGGTGATTCCATTTGGATCTTAATAGTAAGACTTTTATATGTATCTCTAGATGAATTGACAAGTGAAATCTCTTTAATTGTATTATCAAATATTTTTTTAATACTTTCAATCTGGGAACTATTAGATTTTAAAATAAATTTAAACATATATATACCAGGCCAATTTTGTGATGCTAAAAGTTGACTGTGAAATCGCTCGTAAAATTCTTCTGGATTTTCCTTTGAATTCATCAAGGAGATTAATTTTGTACAAATATAGTCTATCTATAGATAAAATTTTTTTTAGATGACTCTCAATCGGAATAAAAAAATTGTAATAAGTGGTGGACCCGGTAGTGGCAAATCAACACTAATTCAACTTCTCCAAAACAAAGGATATTATTGTTTTGAAGAATTTTCTCGCAGTTTGCTTGATAAATCAACGAGTGAAATCGAGAAAAATTATTTTAAATCAAAACCTCTAGAATTTAGCGAATTGGTATGGAAAAAGAGATTAAAAGACTTGAGAGAGGCTGAAAAGTTAAGATTTAACAAAGATCGACCTTTTGTTTTTTTTGACAGAGGTTTGTTAGACGTAATTGCATATCTAAACTATATTAATAAACCTTTTAATGTTAATAAACTAAATCCAAAAAATAAAAATTACGATATGGTTTTATTGTTACCACCCTGGAAAGAGATATATGTTAATGATAATCACAGATCGGAATCATTTGAACAGGCTTCTAGTATTTATGATCATATTAAAAAAACTTATGAATATTTTGATATTCGAATTGTAGAAATTCCATTTGGTTCACCAAGCGAAAGAATTTTGAAAATAGTTGATATAATTAATGATGGAAAACAGCATTGATTTACTAAAAAAGTATTGGAGAAAAGATCTTTTTCGCCCAATGCAAAAAGAAGTCATTGATCATTATAACCGCGGTCATGACACAATTGTATTGCTTCCAACGGGGGGAGGAAAGTCATTGTGTTACCAACTTCCCGCTGTTATGAAAAAGGGAGCTACATTAGTTATTTGTCCTATTATTTCAATAATGCAGGATCAAATTATTGAACTTGGTAAAAAAGGAATCAAAGCTATGTTTTTTGAAAGTGGCTATGATAAAAATTCAATTAATCGCCAATTTGATAATGCTAGATATGGAAATTATAAATTAATTTATTTTTCACCAGAAAGGCTACTTGATAAAATATTTTTGAATCAACTAAAAACCCTCGAGATTTCAGGTATTGCAATTGATGAAGCTCACTGTGTTTCAGAATGGGGTAATGATTTTAGACCAGCTTTTAAGACAATAAAAAAAATAAAAAAAATTTTACCTGAAGTCCCAATTATGGCACTTTCAGCCTCGGCTACACCAAAAGTTATAATGGACATGACATCAGACTTAGGGATGAAAGATCCGAAAGTATTTAAGAGTTCATTTGAAAGAAAAAATATAAAATACCAAGTGATATTTACAGAAAATAAAATAGAGCTAATTGTAAATACATTACATGATTACAAAGAATCCTGTATTATCTATTGTAAAACTAGAATTGAAACAGAAAAAACTACAATAAAACTTAAAAAAGCAGGACTAAGTTGTGATTATTTCCATGGGGGGCTAGATAAAGTGATGAAAAAACAAAAATTAGAGAGTTGGAAACGAGAGCAAACACTTATTATGGTAGCTACTAGTGCTTTTGGAATGGGTATTGATAAAGGAAATGTTCGTAAAGTATTTCATCTTACTATTCCCGAAAGTTTAGAGTCTTACTATCAAGAGACTGGCAGGGCAGGGAGAGATGGAAAGCCATCATCAGCTATGCTTTTGGTTAAGCCTCAGAATAAAACTAATCACTATAATAAATTCATAAAATATCTACCTGTCAAAAAGGAGCTTAAAACATATTTTAAAAATCTGTGTAATTATTTACATATTCCATACGGAGAGGGTCAAGGAATGTATTTTAATTTGAACTTGAAAGATTTTTGTGAAACATATCAATTTCAAGAAAAAAAAATTTTAAAATATTTTGAAATTTTTGATCGAGAGGGAATTTTTGAATTTCAACACTTCAATAAATCAATGACATTTGTTAAGTTAAGTTGTAGTCATAATGATGCTATTGAAATAATTAAAAGGAATGATAGCGGAGCTAAACTAATTCAGTTTTTAATGAGAAATTTTGAAGGTATTTTCACTAGTGAAAAAAAAATTAATCTTAAGCAAATTTCTGATATAATTGGAGTTAAAGAAGGGAAAATTGATGAACAATTGAAATTATTAAAAAATCAAAAAATTATAGAATTAGTTTCAACAAATACAGATGTAAAAATTTATTGGAAAAAACCCAGGGAAGACGATTTTATATTAAATATGGTTTCAAAAAAGCAAAAAGCATACAATAAATTGAAAAAAGTAAAAATTAAAAAAATGCTAGATTTTACTTTTGATTTGACAAAGTGTAAAAGAAATTTCATTTTAAGCTATTTTGGAGAAGAAAGGAAAGAAAAATGTAAAAACTGCTCTGCTGAGAGCTGCATTGGTAGCTCCGAAACATTGTAAGATGAAAAAATAAATTATTAAACTATTAGAAAAGCTATTTCAAGTATAAATTAAATCAATGATAAAATTGACTTGGCAAATAATGACATTATTTTAGCTTTGCAGCAATTGGTGGATGTATAGAGTTTTATTGTCCAACAGTTTAAACCAATTTTTTTAAAATGAGTGAAAGAATAGTTTTTTTTGGTACACCTGAGTTTGCAAGTATATGCCTATCTAAAATCTTAGAAAAAAAATTTGACTTAGTTGCTGTAGTAACCTCTCCTGATAGTCCATCTGGTAGAGGAAAAAAAATAACTTCATCTGCTGTAAAAAAAATTGCTGAGAAAAATAATTTAAAAATACTACAGCCAACTAATCTTAAAGATCCAGATTTTATCGAGAAATTAAAAAATCTTAAACCTGATATCATGGTAGTTGTCGCATTTAGAATGCTCCCCAAGGTTGTTTGGTCATTACCCTCAAAAGGCACCTTCAATCTTCATGCCTCTCTTTTACCTAATTATCGAGGAGCAGCACCAATAAATTGGGTTATAATTAATCAGGAAAAGTTTACGGGTTTAACAACTTTCTTTATAAACGATAAAATAGATGCTGGTGAAATTCTTCTTCAGCATCGGTTAGAAATCGATCCGCATGAAAATGCAGGGAGCTTGCACGATAAGTTAGCAAAATTGGGAAGTGAATTGGTGTGTAAAACAATTTATGGAATTTTTGATAAAACTATTACTGCAAAAACTCAAAAACTTACCGGTAAAGAAAAAAGTGCTCCAAAACTTGATAAGGAAAATACATTTATTGATTGGAGTCGATCACTTGATGATATAAATGCAAAAATAAAAGGATTATCTCCATATCCAGGAGCAAAAACAAAATTTATAGAAAATAATAAATCAATAGATATTAAAATTTTTGAAGCAGAAACAGTAAATAAAGTCCATGATTTCAAACCAAATCAAGTAATAATTTTTAATTCTCAAATACTTGTTTGTACAGAAAAAGGTTATCTAAAATGTAATATTTTACAATTTCCTAATAAAAAAAGGATGTCAGCTCGTGATATAATTAATGGCAGATTATTTTCAACAAAAACTGAGGTCAATTAGGCAAAAAAACTATGTATTATCAACAAATATTAGTTTTTATTAACAATAACGGGGATTTAAGGGCTTTTTTCATTGGACTTTAAGTAAACCAATTAAATTTGTTACTCTAACAATTAACCTTTATTAGATTATGAACAAATCAGAATTAATCGATGCCATGGCAGCAGATGCTGGCATCTCAAAAGCAGCAGCAAAATCAGCACTTGAATCATTAATCGGGAGTGTTGGGTCTACTCTTAAAAAAGGAGGCCGCGTTTCACTAGTTGGATTTGGATCTTGGTCAGTTTCCAAGAGAGCCGCTAGAGAAGGTAGAAACCCTCAAACTGGTGCGACTATTCAAATTGCAGCAAAAAATGTTGTTAAATTTAAAGCTGGTGCTGACTTATCTAGCTCTGTAAACTAAACTAAGCTAAAATATTCAAAAAAGCTTCTCTAGCGAGAAGCTTTTTTTATTTAATAAAATAATTCTTACAAATCTAATTTTAGAATTGGAGCAAGGACATATCCTTATAGCAGACCCATCAGTTTTTGGTGATCAATATTTCCATAGATCTATTGTATTAATCGCAGAGAAGAGAAGTTCTGGAATATTAGGATTTATATTAAATAAACCATTAGCTTATAACGTAAATGAAATAATACCTGAAATTACGAGTGATCATAGGCTATACTATGGAGGACCAGTGCAAGAAGACAATTTGTTTATGTTTCACAATGCTGGTGATTTAGTCACAGGAAGTAATAAAATCAATGATAAACTTTTTTGGGGAGGGGACATAGATGAAGTAATTAAACTTGTTAAAGAGGGAATTCTAACAAAAAACAATATTCGCTTTTTCTTGGGATATTCAGGTTGGTCAAATAATCAATTAGAGGAAGAGGTTAATTCTAATTCATGGATTGTTATTAAAAATCCACTTAAGGATAAAATTTTAAGTATTGACCCTGAAACTCTTTGGAAAAATCAATTACGGGCTTTAGGTGGAAAATATTTAATATGGTCAAATACACCTGAAAACCCCTTTCAAAATTGATTTTTAAGCATAGAAAAAAATAGATCCTGAATGTTTTTTGATACATCAGTACTAAATTTTTTCTTCCTGAACTGACTTATTTTAGTGAATCCGTAAATAAATGAAAACAAAAAAATCTCATCAGCTCGCTGTAAATTATAAACACTAATTTCCTCTTCAACTATCTGATAGGAATTGTTTTGATTTATAAATTTAATCATTATTTTCCTAGAAAAATCATCAACAACTCCTGAACTTAAAGGCGGTGTAAGCACTTTATTATCAAAAATCAAAAACACTGAACCATGGGTGCTTTCTGCAATTTTTTTTTCATTATTAATCAATAAGCAGGCTCCAAAATTATTTTCATAAGCAAATACCTTTGCTAGTTTTCTAAGTAACTCATTGCTTTGAAATAAATTAGAGAAAGATTCTGCTAAGATATGATGGTCTTTGTACAAGGTTAGGAAAATAGATTCTGATTTCCATTCCAATCTAAGAGATTCCATTAGAAAACAAATGTCGCAAACTGGGGATTCTTTAGTTGGGTTTTCTTTTCTATAAAATTTGATGAGGATTAATGAATATCCATCTACAATATTTGTATCATGAATTATGGTTTCTGCTTGTTCTTGAAAATGCTCCAGAGTATATTTCATTGGAATTCTAACCCTTGATCGTCTAAGAGAGGCCATAATAGAAAAATAACTTTCTTCTAACATTATTATCTTTCCGTTATAAGTGAGAAAATGATGGGTATGAATTGGTAATTGCAAAAAATAGTTCAAAAACTGATCCGGTATATCAGAAAGCTTTTGGTAACAATTTCCATCAAAGTTAACCATTAATCAAAAAAATTATGCTGAGCCAAGAACCTGTTTTAGATCTGAGATAAGATTTTCCCATAATAATTTAGATTCTTCAAGTTCATCTTCATCAGCAAAATCTGAAACAGTCAAAGAAACGTCTTTGGTTATCTCATCAACATCAATTTTAAACTCAAAATAATAGTCAGCATCATCTTTTTCCCCACTAATCCATTGAAAACGAATTCTCTCATTATTTTTATTCTGAATTAATTTTGCATGTTCCTCCCCATCATCCCAAATAAACTCAAAGTGTTCTCCTCTGGAATTAACATTATCCGCAAACCATTCTGACAGGCCTGAAGGGGTAGATAAATACTGGTATAACAGTTGAGGAGAAGCATGGAAATCAAACTCTAATGAAAAGAAGGTTTTTGAACTCATCTAAAGGGGTAATATTTGTGTAATATATGTAAAAAAAGTTTAGGTGTATCTCATAAACTTTATTTTTTTTAAAAGTTGAAAATAGTGGCTATGAATTAAAAAAATTATATTTGCGCATTATTTAATGGCGAGGTAGCTCAGCCGGTTAGAGCGTCGGATTCATAACCCGGAGGTCGGGAGTTCAAGTCTCCCCCTCGCTACTTTATATAGCAGCTTAATAAAAAT
>MDTE01060510.1_pt1 | contig 22370 bp, 16 predicted proteins | sample 811231 | NCBI WGS metagenome assembly MDTE01 (sample SAMN05326651, study PRJNA326480) | marine metagenome | isolation source: seawater | place: Indian Ocean: Red Sea | collected 2010 | reverse complement strand
TGCCCGGCAAGGGAATCTCCGATACGCTGTTCCAGACAGGTCCGGATGCGTGAGGAGGTTTGGGCCGGGGAATGGGTGGACTCCTCATCAAGCGACTCAACCAATCTCAATTGATGAAGAAACTGATCTGTTCCAGCCTGATTCTCATTGCCGTTCTTTCGCTCCAGGGTTGTTCCAACACCGGGCCCAATACCAAGACGGGAGCCGTCGCCGGAGGCGCGATTGGCGCGTTGGTCGGTGGGGTGATCGGACACCAATCGGGTCACGGGTTGGAAGGAGCTGCGATCGGTGCGGGCACGGGAGCGGTTGCCGGAGGACTGCTCGGAAGCGCAAAGGACGATCGCGAAGGGCAGTAGGCCGTCGATCCGATCGGGGAGCCATCCTCCCTGAGGAGTGGCGAGATTTTCGGGAACCCGGATTGAGGGGGAACGCAGCGGGGGCTTGCTTCGAGCTTGAAGGGCGCATCGGTTGGGAGGGCGGTCTCAGCGAAAGGCCTTGATCGGCGTCACGAATTCTTCAATGACTGCCTCCCGGTCGGCGCTCAGCGCGATCGTAATCGTGGAACCGTGGTCGTCGTCAATGATGACTTTCCCCGACGTGTCGTGCTCTTCATTCAGCGCCTGCTCGATCCGAACTGAAAACCGTTGTGTTTTCACCAGTGAAGGTTTGACCAACACCGTCGCCGCCAGTGGGTCCCAGAAATGAAGGTGGGAATCAATCCCTTTTTGGATCTCGGGGTGGTCCAGGATGTCGCAGATGAGTTTCGCGGGAAGGGTGTCGATCCTCCTCAGTTGATCGACGAGGGGGGCCGTGATCGGCACGTCGTTGCAGGCGTTGAGAGTGATCAGTTCAACCGGGATTCCCGATTCAATGACGTCTTGAGCCGCTTTGACGTCGATAAAGATATTCCATTCCGCAACCTGGTTGGTGTAATAGGGTGTGGCACCGAGCGTGTCCAACACGTTGCCTCGTGCGCCTGGATCGACATACTCGGGGAGCAGGTTTCCCCCCATCATGATGATGCGCCGAATGGATCGCCTGCGCTCCTCCACGGTGAGTTGCTGGAAGGCGAGGGCAAGATTGGTCCCTCCGCCAAGAAGGAGGATGTCGAGAGGTTCGCTCCGCCTTTTCAAGGTGGTGGCGATCCAGTCCGAAGCCCTTCCCGGAAGCGGGGGGCTGGGGTTAAGTGAGGGGAATCGGATGTTGTAGTGGGCGTTGGCTGGTTCTCGAACCCAGGAGGGAAAAACGTTGCTGTAACGAAGCGGTGCCTTGGCTCCTCGGAGCACGGGCAACCCTTGAACGCGCTCATCGAACACGGTGAGCAGGTTTCGCAGATTGGCGAATCCTTTCTCAAGGTGGGCGGCTCCACAGCCGGTGACCGATATGCCGACCACGTTGACGTCCGGATGGGCCAACAGGTAGAGGATGGCCAGGTAGTCGTCAAAATCAACATCGGTGTCAATGAGCACATCCATGAATGAGGGATCATGAGACCAAGGACGTGGCTGTCAAATGCCAAGCGGCGAAGGAAAGGGTTCGGCTTGGCCGAGCTGTTGAGGAAACTTCGTGTCACGGCATCGATTGCCCGAAGACTGACGTTGCTATTCCTCGTGGTCCGTTTCTTCGGGGCGTGAGATCGCTAAGAGGGCCTTCTCGAGCATCTGCCGGCAACGCCGTTCCGCTTCCGCCTGTTTTTCGTAGGAGGCGTTTCGATTGATTTCGTAAATCAATTGAGTAGCGGTTTGGCGTTGTTGCTTGGTCCAGTCACTGGTGAATCCATGTTCAGCGATCGAGAGATCGGCCTGCTCCGGGTCCGCAGGTTTGGATCGGGCGTGGGCCCAGTTTGAGACGTGTTGAAAGTACAACATGGCGCGATCGAGGAGGATGAAGGGGAATTGCGGATTGGTGTTGGGGCCGACCGTGACCATGATGCCCCCGATTTCTTGTTTCTTGATTCGGGTTCGGGCCAGGTTCTCTCCCTTTAGCCAGGCGGTGGTCGCACCCGCGATCGCTCCGGAAACGGTGAAGAGGCCGAACGTTAACCCGGCAGCGGCGAGATCGAGTTGTACGCCGAGGCCGCCTCCGAGAATGGCTGCGGTTGAGATGATTTGCTTTTTGGTAAGTCCCAAAACCTGCCAGGTGCGTTCGGTGAAGAGGTCGTCGTGCAAGATCGATTGCGCGGGGATGTCCACGTTGAAGATGTTGTGCTTGAAAAGGCGTCGGATGCTTTGGTGGTGGTCCGACTCCATCTGATGAAGCGAAGTCTCGTAGCGCCGTTGGAGGGCTTGTCTGGCGGGTTGTTCCTGGCTGGGTTTGAAGATCGACTTTGACTCCGAGTGAGTGATTCCCTCACGCACGAGTTCGCAGAGGATTCCAGCCACCTGATGGATTCGGTTTGCCCAGTCCTGCTCAAAGGCAGTGATCGTCTGTGCCAGAGCGGTTTCCCAATCCTGATTGATTCCCTTTAAACTTTCCAGGAGGGCAAGCCGTTCGGAGTAGGTGGCCTGATGCGCATCAAAGACCCGGATGGAATTGAACGCTTTGGCACAGGTGCTTTTCCACTGAGCCACATAGTTCTCTTGCAAGTCCTTGGGATTGATGATGGCCATCCGTGGGTTTCCGGTAAGCCGAAGAATCTCCATCTCAATCCGATCCGTGCTACTGATCGGCCGACTTCCATCGATCACGTAGATGACTCCGCAGCCCTGACTCAAAGGAGTCAGTAACTCAATATCGTGGGACAATTTGGGATCATTGCCCTGCTCGGCGATAAAGTCCTTGCTGAGGTTCCCCGAGGGGGAGCCATGAGTGCGAAACCACTCAAGGATCCGGCGGGGATACTGGAACCCCGGCGTGTCGACGAATTGAATCACCGTTGTCCCGTCGATCTGAACGGGATACTCGCGGCGATGGGTTGTCTCTCCCGGGATCGGGCTGATCCGGACCGAGTCATCTTCAGCAAGGGTGGCGACGACGGAGGATTTTCCCTCATTGGGATGGCCGACGACGGTATATGTGGGGACCAAACTATTGGGCTGCATCCTCGATTTCCAGTTTGTCGACGCTCAGATTGGCATCTCCCAAGGTTTCGATCGATTGTTCCCAGACCCTTTGATTGGTCTCGCAGACGTCGCGCCGCCGTCCCGGCTCTCGGGGCCTTCCGACCAGGAAGATCATCATCTTTCCGGACGGAGGTTGCGCCTGTCTGAATTCCTGGATCCATTCCAATGCCTCACGAATCGGGGGCTGGAAGGCCTCCTGGACCAGGATGATGCGGTTGAATGAGGCTTGGGTTCTGAGCGCTTGGGTTCGTCTCCAAAACTCGGACCAGGATTCTAATTCGTCGGGGAGATGAATCCACTCGCTGATGGTCCAACCGATTTGATCTCCAAGGGCGGCATCGGTCCGGGTCCGATCGATGCGTTTCGCCAATTCCGGTTCGATGATGACAACCGCCGAGCGATCCACCGCATCCGAAGGTTCCGAATCCGTCGGGTTGGAGGGCGGTGGATCGTGCTTGGGTGGGGCTACAGACGGTGGGACGGCCGGAGGTGGCAACGGGTCCGCGGTGGTCTTTAATACTTCAGTTCGCATGGATTCCCACAGTCGGTCGCAACTGAGAGAGTCGAACGTCAGCGTCGCCAGACTCCGATGAAGGAAATGCCGATATCCAAGCCAAAGGAGGGATCGAGGAATGAGGCCGTAAGTGATCAATGCCCCGATGAGAAACGGCCACCAGGCAACCAAATCTCGCTGGGCAAGGGTGCGAATCCCATCTTTTAAAAAAATCCTGCTTCCTTCGATTTCTTCCAACTTGGGCGATGCATTGGGAAGGATCCATGACCAGGGGAGTGATAGCAGACGGGTGCCTTGGTGGACTTGGTGGGCGGAGATTTTGAGGGTGGACTGCCAACCAAACGCACGGTCACTGACGGTGACCAGAAGGCACAGGGTCGTGAGGGCTGCCAAGTTGAACCAGACGCCGAACCGCTGGACAGTGCTGCCAAGGTGAGCGATGAGGATCGGATGGTAGTGCCCATGGTGTTTGGTGAGGGTTCCGAAGAATGCGTTGAGCCGCAGACGGGATTCTGCCGGGAGTTGGGCTTCCCTTTTCCGATGAATCCATTCGAGAGTCCTTTGAAAGAGGCCTTGAATGCTGTGGTGAAGGGGGGCTTCCCGGGTTTGGAGAAGGCCAAATCGACGGTAGAGGATGGTCGAGAGCGTGATGCACACCAGCAGGATTTGCCCCCCCAGGAGAAGGCAGAGAAAGCCGGCGAGGTTGGTGGGTTGGGTGCCGTCGTAGCGCAGGAGCGTGGCGGTTGTCGTGGTTCCCAGGATGATGGCGAGGGTCGTGAGGCCGACGCGGAATGCAGCGAGGGCCTGGGTGACCTCTTTTCCCGGGCGGTGCTCGCCGAAGAGAGGTCGGGATCGTTGGTGTTGGAGCCAGTGATGGAACCCCCGGGCCCGGGTGGGTTCGGTGGATGGAGGAGAGGAGCGCTCACCTTCCGCGACGAGGCGGCGGTAGATCCGGCGATGAGTTGGGTGAGAGAGGGTCCCGTTTCGCTGTTCGAACTCGAGGGCGTAGTCGAAATCCACAAGGTCCTCCAGACTCCAGTGGGTCCCTTTCGGGTCTGCTGCTGGAGGGGGCATGGGGATTGGGTGGGGAGGAAATAAAAACGCGAAGGCGCCAGATGCCTTCGCGTCAACGCTGTTGATCCGGACCTCTTCTAGGAACGAAACTGGATCGCCTGTTCGTCGTGCATCTCATCAGGGCAGGGTGCGTTGGTGGGCGCGTCCGCTTCCTTTTCGGAGGTGGAAACCAGACGGTTTGCCAGGAGATAAGCCTCCACCTCCTCGCCGCTAACATCGGCCAACATGGTCCCGTTGACCTGGACGCAGGGGCTGAGCATCTGTCCGCTCTTTTCGATCATTTCCTGCCGTTGAGAAGGATCGTTGATGATGTCACGATCTTCATAGGACAGATCATATTTTCGCATGATCGCGCGAACGCCCTCGCTCCAGCCACAGTGGGGTTTGAGGTAGGCGACGATATCTAGGGGTTGATTGGATTGACTCATGTTAAACTTACGTCCAGCGATCCCCAAAACAGAGAAAGCTTTGGTTAAATTGCCCCATTTTCCAGAGAAATCAATTGCGAAATTGAACCGCTTTTCTAAGAGGGGGGGATCGATCGAGTGGTGGGGTTGTGGTGTTGTGATGGGGGATTCTGGCCATGGCGTTCTGCCTTAGTGGAGGGATTTCGTTTTAGGAAGTCCATCGTTCGCCCGATAAGAAAGGAGAGGGCTTGTCGAGTGGAGAATTCTGCACTTGTCAGGAGGGTTTCATTGGGGCATACCTGCTTGGTCTGAGAAAGGTAATCCGTCAAGTCGTGAAGGAAGGATTTAACCATGAGTGCGCATCGGTGGACAGAGACGGAGTTTGATTTCGGCGAAGAAAAGGCGGCAGCCGAGGGCGCCGGCTTGGTGGCTCGTCGGGCGCATTCGGCCGATTCGATGGACGATGCGGCTCAGGTGGCGGGAGAAATGGCGGCCAAGAGTGCCGTTCTTGTCGAGATGATGGAAGACCTCGAGGAGCAGCTTCGCCGCCGAATGGCCAATCTCAATGATCCATCGACCGTCTATGTTCGGAACCTCCGCCGGATTGAGTCTGCAGAAAGGGGAAAGGGGCCTTCGGTCGCACCCGTTCGTGTCGCGGGGCAGTCGCACGGAGAGAGCATGCGGCCGACCTCGCGCCTCTGAACCGTTTCTGAAGAACTGATCCGAGCATTTTCCCGTTCCCGGATCGGCTCGTTCTGTGTGTCTGGGGTTTGGGCGGGAGCTTCCACCTCGAGTTGGGGGTGACCGACCCCGTCGGTTCTTCGGCTCTTTTCCCGAGCGCTCGGCGTCCCGGCATTTCCTTGGGAAGAGGGTCCCTGGTGTCGATGGGGCTTAATCGATTGGCCCTGATAGGATCCCTCCTACAGGAGGCGAGGATTTGGATGCAAGAATGGGTGAATCCAGATTGTTGCGCTGAGTCATTGGTTTGCCCGTGATGACGCTGACTGGGCGGAGCGGTTGTCACGATGCGAAGCGCCGGTTGGTTTCGGCTTAGACGGCATTGGAGGATTTGGGATAGATCGGGGAGGCGTGCTTGGGGCAGCTCTAGTAGAGATTCCGGAAAGATTTACTTCAAGGGATCCGATCCCTCCTCCAAGATCTCCGGGTCCATGAATTCGGAGCGAAAGCGTCGCCTTCTTAATCTGCTCGATCAGTTTACCATCGAGTTGCCGTCTTGGGGATTTGCTGATACCGGCACTCGGTTTGGCAAGTTTTATCAAGCCGGAGCTGCGATCGATGTGTTTGACAAGATCTCCGATGCCGCCGCGGTTCACCGGTTCACCGGATGCTGTCCGGATATGGCCGTCCATGTCCTCTGGGATTTTTCCGATCAAGCCCCCGCGGCAAGGGTGGTTGAGGCGGCCCGCGCGGCGGGGATTCGGATCGGGTCCATCAATCCCAATGTGTTTCAAGACCAAGAGTATAAGCTTGGTTCGGTCGCCAACCCTGATCCGGCCGTCCGGCGTCAAGCGATTGAGCATCTGCTCGAGAGTGTTGCCCTGGGCAAGGAAACAGGGAGTCGATCTCTTTCATTGTGGTTTGCCGACGGGACCAACTATCCCGGACAAGCGAGGATTCGCGAGCGCAAGAGCTTCTTTGAGACGGCATTGCGAGAGTGCCATGATGCCCTCGGCCCTGATCAGGAGTTGTGGATCGAGTACAAGCCCTTTGAACCGGCGTTTTATCACACGGATATCGCGGACTGGGGCATGGCCTACTGGTTTGCCAAGAAAGCAGGGGATAAGGCCAGGGTCTTGGTCGACACGGGGCATCACTACGCCGCTCAGAATATTGAGCAGATTGTCGCCTGGCTGTTGGATGAATCAATGTTGGGCGGTTTTCATTTCAACGACCGGCGTTATGCGGACGATGATCTGACCTTGGGGGCAATTGATCCCTATCAGGTCTTTCGGATTTTTGCGGAGATCCACCAATTTGAAGCGGGTGCGGTTGGGAACGAATGCCGGATCGCTTACATGGTTGATCAATCACACAACCTCAAGCCCAAGACGGAGGCCATGATTCAGACGGCGATGATGGCTCAAGAGCTCTACGCCAAGGCCTCCCTGATTGACTGGGATGAGCTCCAGGGATTTCAACGCTCGGGGCAGATCGTCGATGCGGAACGGGTGTATCAGGAGGCCTTTCGGACCGATGTGACCCCGGCTTTGGCGGAATGGCGTCAAGCGCAAGGAATCGCGGCCGATCCGTTGCAGGCGTTTCGGGAGTCGGGCTACCTGGATGAGCAATCAAGGAAACGAATGGAAAGGCGACAGAAACTTGGGCTCCAGCAGTCCTCCAGTTACGCATAGCGCCGCGTCCCTGGTGGAAATTCGGGGTCTCTCGAAGGCCTTTGGCGGTGTCCAGGCCTTGAATCGAGTGTCATTCGGCATTCATGCGGGAGAAGTGCATGCGCTGTGCGGAGAAAACGGTGCCGGTAAGTCGACCTTGATCAAGATCTTGGCCGGGATTATTCGGCCGGATGAAGGGGAGGTGGGTTTCGATGGGCGACCGCTGGCTTTTGGCGACGTGCGACGGGCCGAGGCGGCGGGAGTGGCGGTGATTCATCAGGAAAGCGTGGCGTTTGCCCACCTGAACGCGGTGGATAATCTGTTTGTCGGTCGAGAATGTTGCCGGTTCCGCGGGGTTCTGGATCGTCACGCGATGGCGAGACAAGCCCGAGAAATCCTCGGTCGTCTCGGTGAGGATATCGATTTGAATCAGCCGCTTGAGCATCTCCCCCTCGCACAGCGCCAAATGGTCGCCATTGCCCGTGCCTTGCTGGCACGGTGTCGGCTCCTGGTTATGGATGAACCGACCGCCTCCCTCTCGGCGAAAGAATCAAAGGTTTTATTCCGGCAGATCGAAACGCTTCGGGATGCCGGGGTGGGGATTCTCTATGTGAGCCATCGGCTGCAGGAGATCTTTCAATTAGCCGACCGCGTGACGGTGTTGCGGGATGGGTGTTGGGTGAGTACGGATCCTTGCTGTGATTTGGATGAGACAACCCTCATCCGAAGGATGGTGGGACGGGAGATTGCGGCTCGGTCGACGGCGAGTGGGAAAGGGCCCCAGGAGGAAGGGCCTCGGTTGACGGTGAGGGGATTGAGTCGGGCTCCAATGTTTTCCGATGTTTCTCTGGATGTCTATCCGGGTGAAATCGTGGGGCTGGGCGGTTTGGTCGGGGCTGGGCGTTCCGAGGTGGCGCGCTGTCTTTTCGGCCTGGACGACTTCGATCAGGGATCGATCGAGCTGAATGGGGTCCCCCATCCGGGAGGCTCGGTCGCGGCCAGTTGTGCCTCCGGAATGGCGCTGGTTCCTGAGGATCGGCAACACGAGGGGCTCATTCAGACGTTTTCGATTGGAGACAATCTGACCCTGCCATGGTTGCAGCGGTTTACCCGCCGAGGCGTCCTGAGGCGCTCCGCGCTAAAAACGCTCGTCACTCGGGCCATTAAGAGGCTCGATGTTCGTTTGCAATCGACATCGGATCCGGTCTCCAGTCTTTCCGGAGGGAATCAACAGAAGGTGGTCCTGGGAAAATGGTTGGCAGGAAAACCCTCGATGTTGATCTTGGATGAACCCACTCGGGGCGTGGATGTCGGGGCGAAGGAGGAAGTCTATACGCTGATTCGCGAACTGGCTGGCGAGGGGGTTGGGATTCTGTTCATTTCCTCTGACCTTCCCGAACTGATTCGATTGAGTCACCGGATTCTGGTGATGAGCGAGGGCAAGATTCGGGGGGAACTAAGCGGGGCGGCGATGGGAGAAGAGGCGGTGTTGCGGTTGGCTCTCCCTGTCGGGAACGGTCAGGGAGTCGATTGAGAATGGACCGTTTCTCGAAATCCTCCCGCTGGATTGCATTGATGGGGCGGAATCGCGCCTATGGCATTTTCGGGTTGATCACGCTCACGGTCATGGTGGCGACGGCGGTGAGTCCATCGTTCCTGGCGCCTGCGAATGTCAACGATTTGCTCGTGCAAGCGGCTCCCATTGTCATCATGGCTTGCGGGGGGATGGTGGTGATCCTGACGGCGGAAATTGATATTTCTGTCGGGTCGATGATGGGCATCCTTGCCGCGACCCTGGGAGTGCTGACATCGCCTCGCCATTTGGATTGGCCGGTGCCGCTCGCCGCGCTTGCCATCATGGGGCTCGGCGCGGGAATGGGGGCGGTCAATGGAGTGCTGGTCGCCTTCGGAAAGGTCCCCTCGATCATCGTGACGCTGGGGATGTTGACGGCTTTCAAGGGAGGCACTGAGTTTATCTTGGAGGGCGGCTGGATTACCGATTTGCCGGAGGGCCTCCGGTTTCTGGGAACCGGTTCCATTCTATCGATCCCGATTTCGGTGGGGGTTGCGCTCGTGGTGGTCGGCTTCACCGGTTGGCTCCTATCCCGAACGAGTTTTGGTCGGCGGGTCTATGCGGTGGGGAGTAATCAAACGGCTGCCCTTTATGCCGGGATTCCGGTGCGTTGGGTGAAGTTGCTCACCTTCACCTGGAGCGGGTTCCTGGTGGGGGTCGCGGTCTTGGTGAGCGCTCCCCAACTTTCGGTCATTGATTCCGGGTTTGGAACGGGATACGAACTGCTCGTGGTGACCTGTGTCGTGGTCGGAGGAGTGGCGATTTCTGGGGGCGTCGGTACGGTGGCGGGGGTGGTCATGGCCACGCTCTTGATGACCATGATTTCAACGGTTTTGATTTTTCTGAAGCTTGGTGAGAATGCCACCTACTGGTCGCGATCGATTCAAGGATGTTTCATTTTGGGTGCGGTCTTGCTGGATCATTGGCTTCGAAGCCAGAAGCGTGGATGGGGGAGGGGGGAATCGTGAGGTCGTTTCGTTACTGGCATGAAATTGTTTTGCTGGTCCTGATCGGAGTCGTCTTCGCCTTTGCGCAGATGTTCGAGCCGCGGTTTCTTCAGCTCGATGTTCAGCGGGAACTCTCCACTCACATCTGGGAGATTGCCATTCTCTGCCTTCCCATGACGCTGATCATCATCACCGCCGGAATCGATCTGTCGGTCGGCGGAATGATGGCCCTCTGCGCAGTGACCCTTGGCATGCTGTTTCAGCGGGGTCTGTCTCCCTGGGTCGCGGCGACGATGGGGATCGGGGTCGCCACGTTATGCGGGGTGTTGAACGGTCTCGTCGTTACCCGGATTCGGGTTCACCCCCTCATCGTGACCCTGGCGACCATGGCCGCCTTTCGAGGGGCCGCCGAGGGATTGAGTTTGGCGAGGCCGGTTTCATCGTTTCCCGAGGCGTTTGGATGGTTGGGGCAGGGCGTCTGGTGGGGCTTGCCCGTACCCGCTTGGTGCTTTATGGGGTTGCTGTTGCTGACCGCCTCGGCGGTGGGATTGAGCCGGTGGGGGAGCTACTGTTATGCCGTCGGCATGAACCCCGAGGCTTGCCGCTTTGCAGCCGTGCCGGTGAACCGGGTTTTGTTGGGGCTTTATGCCTTTTCCGGGTTTGCCTCCGGGTTGGCGGCGGTTCTGTTTGTGGCCCGGCGCAATACGGCCAAGGCTGATATTGGGATGGGGATCGAGTTGTTGGTCATCACCGCCGTGGTCACTGGAGGAGTGAGCATTTTTGGGGGACGGGGTAACCTGTTGGGGATGGTGCTCGGGGTCTTGCTCATTCACGAGACGCGGGAATTTGTCAGTTGGCGATGGAGCCGCGATGAACTAAACTTCGTGGTCATGGGGCTCCTCTTAATCCTCTCGGTGCTGTTGCATCGATGGTTAACGCCTGCCAATCGAAATACGTCTTAGAGATTGATTCATCATGAAGAAACGGAGCGGCTTGGGATTGATACTCGTTGGAATCGCGTTGGGTGTTGGGTGCGGGGGACAGCCCGGTGGCGAGGGGCCCGAAGGGGCGGCGCCAGGCACCGCTGGAGAGGATCGAAAGGTGACCTTCTATCTCGTGCCCAAGAAGAAGGGCCTGCCCTATTTCAGTTCGTGTGCCGAGGGCGCGCGCGCGGCTGCGGCCGCTCTCGGTAATGTCGAGTTGATCTATGACGGCCCCACGGATGGGTCTCCCGAGAAGCAAGCTGCGATGATCGAAACTTTCGCGCTCAAGGGAGCCGATGTCATCGCGGTCTCTCCCAATGACCCCGATGTCGTCGGGCCGGCGATGCGAAAGGCCCGAGAAAAAGGGGTGCACGTAATCACGTGGGACGCCGACGGCGTTGCCGACAGCCGGGAATTCTTTGTGAACCAGGCGACGGCACAAGCGATTGCCTACGGGATGGTTGACACCATGGTCAGGGATCTCGGGGGAGCGGAGGTCTCTGCTGATGTGGCGATTGTGACGGCCTATTTGACCGCAGCCAATCAGAATATTTGGATCGAACATATTAAGGAACGGTTGGCCTCCTCCGCCTCGCAACTGAATCTGGTGGCGGTGAAGCCCTCCGATGAGGATCAGAAGCTTGCCTTCAGCGTCACGCAGGATCTGATGAAGGCTTACCCGGCGATCAAAGGCTTTTTTGGGATCAGCTCGGTCTCTTTTCCGGGGGCCGCTGAGGCCGTGCGTCAGGCGGGGAAGACGGGGGAGATCCTGGTGACCGGGTTGGCAACCCCCAACAGCATGCGGTCTTATGTCGAGGACGGGACCGTCAAGTCGGTGGTGCTTTGGAACACGGCCGAACTGGGTTATCTCACTGTCTTGGTAGGCGAGGCGCTTGCGACGGGAACCTTGTCGGCGGGCGCTACGGAATTTGACGCCGGCAAGCTGGGGAAGAAAAAAGTCGAGGGCGATCAGGTGATCCTGGGGGATATCATGGTCTTTACCAAGGAGACGATTGGGGACTTCGATTTTTGATTGTTGACGCTTCGGGGAAGAAGCGGATTCCAAGGAGGAGACCAATTGTGATGCTTAAGAAAGATAGCCTCTGGTGCCTGTTGGGGTGGATGTGTTTGGTGCCGCAGATAACGGCTGACAGCCTGTCGGTGCTGGATGAGCGAGATCCGTTTTACGTCGATCATCGGTTCCCCAAGCTCACCACGCCGCAGTGGGTGGGCGATTCCCGGGTGGATGCCGTTGTGGTGCTCGCCATCGATGATATGCGGTCCTATGACAGGTATGAGGAATACCTGCGGCCGATTCTCGATCGCCTGAAGGCCCGTGATGGGAAGGCTCATGTGAGTATCATGACCAACGCCACCGAGCCCGGTGAGGCCCACTATCAGACCTGGCTTAAGGAAGGGGTGACGATTGAGGTGCATACCCTGACGCATCCCTGTCCGCTTCTCGATCGGAACGACTTTCAAGGAGCCGAGGATACGTATTTCGGGGGGATTGATTTATTGAACCACATCCCTGGAAATCGGCCGGTGGCATTCCGGATGCCTTGTTGTGATTCCATCAACAGTCCAAGCCCTCGTTTCTATGCCGAACTCTTTAATCGAACGAATCCAGCAGGGCAGTTTTTGCAGATTGATTCGTCGGTCATGTGCTCATTCACGCCCCGGGATCCGTCGTTGCCGCGCGAGGCAGTGTGGACGGAGGAGGGAGACGAGCGGTTTGCTCGCTATTTGCCTTTTGAATCCTTTGTGACGACGATCGAAAACTATCCCTATCCCTACGTGATTGGAAACCTTTGCTGGGAGTTTCCTTGCATGGTTCCCAGCGACTGGGAGGCGCAGAACATCCAAGGAAACAACCATCCGGATACCGTGCGTGACTGGAAAGTGGCTCTGGATTTGACCGTTCAGAAGAAGGGGGTGTTTAACCTCGTTTTCCATCCCCACGGTTGGATTCGGAACGATCAAGTCATCGAGTTCATTGATGACGCCCGGGAGCGATACGGGGATCGGGTATTGTTCCTGAACTTTGCTGAGGCCTTGGAACGGATGAACGAGCATCTGTTACGAGGAGAACCGCTCCGCGCTGCCGATGGAAGTGACAACGGGGTTCGCTTGGTGGAGTTGAATGGGGATGATTACCTGGATGTGGTGATTGGAAACGGACGGACCCAGTTGACCCGGGTTTGGGACCCGGTTTCCGGACGCTGGCGGGAAAGCGGATTTCCCGCCCAATTGGTTGATTCCAACGCGCTGGAGACAGGGGTAAAGTTCGGGCGCCTGGACGAGTCCGGACAGGTGAGTGCGATTATTCGGAGTGACCGGAATGCCGGTGCCTGGCGGTTCGATGGTACGCGGTGGGTGGAGCGGCCGGAACTGGTTCGAGAACTTCGCGTGGGAAGCGAGTCGGTTTGGACGCGTCAAGAGGGTAGGGATACGGGTGTGAGATTGCGTGATGTGGACGGCGATTCACGGGCGGAATTAATTTGTCGAATCGCGGGGCAAAACCATGTGCTGGCCTGGAGCGATGAGCGACTGACTTGGGCGGATTCGGGAATGGCTCTGCCGGAGGGAATCCGGGTGGTGGACGACCAAGGTCGGGATAATGGCGTCCGGTTTGTTGATATCAATCACGACGGGTTCGAGGACTTGATTCAATCGAATGCTGAGGCGTATTCCCTTCACTTGTTCATTCCAGAAACGGTGCTGGGATTTTCCCCGGGATGGACGAGAAAGGTGGTGGACCGCCCCCGAACGGGTGTGGAGGATTTGATTCCTCCAATTGTTCGCGACGGTCGTTTTCGTCACAATGGCGCATGGTTTCACTCGGGAAGCATGTGGGTCCAAAACGAGGAGACCGCAGGCCTTCCGGATCTGGTTGATCGTCGATCCTTTGAGACGCTGATCGCCGGTGCGCTTCCTGCCCCGAAAACGGGTCCGGAGTCCATGAAGGCGATGGAATACGACGACGCACTGACCGTCGAATTAGTGGCATCCGAGCCGTTGATCAGCGATCCGGTTTATTTTGATTGGGGAGCCGATGGAACGCTCTGGGTGGTCGAAATGGGCGATTATCCCATGGGGGTCGATGGAGCGGGGAAACCAGGCGGCCAGGTGCGTCGTCTTGAAGATCAGAATGGAGATGGCGTTTACGACCAGTCCGTCGTCTTTCTCAGTGGGTTAAACTTTCCGACAGGCGTTTTCCCCTGGGGGCGGGGGGTGTTTATCAGCGCGGCTCCCGAGATTCTCTATGCCGAAGACCGGGATCACGACGGGCGGGCTGATTATCAGAAGGTTTGGTACACTGGTTTCAACGAAGGGAACCAGCAGCATCGCGTCAACGGGTTTTCCTATGGATTGGACCACTGGTTGTACGGTGCCAATGGAGACAGCGGTGGACGGATCCGGCGCCCGGGGGAAACGGGGGAGGTTTCGATTTCGGGCCAAGATTTCCGTTTTGATCCGCGTACGGCTCGCTTCCAGCCCGTCGAGGGGCAAACCCAATTCGGGCGGCACCGCGATGACTGGGGGAACTGGTTCGGTAACAACAATCCAAACTGGCTCTGGCATTATTGGTTTCCCGAACGTTATCTGGCTCACAATCCTCGATTTGCGCCTCGAGGCAATAAACAGTTTCTGGGGCGGGATGATCCCTACGTCTACGACCTCAGCAAGGGGACGCAGCGTTTCAACGATGTTGGGCACCGAAATCATGTCACCTCAGGCAACAGCCCAACGCCCTACCGAGACAGGCTGCTGGGACCGCAGTCCCTCCAGTCTGTTTTTGTGAGTGAACCGGTTCACAACGTGATTCATCGAGAAGTGATCCGTCGGGAAGGGGTGAGCTTTTCTAGTCGACGGGCCGCCCGGGAGGCTCGTCGCGAATTCTTGGCCTCGCGCGACCCCTGGTTTCGGCCGACGGGAATGAAAACGGGACCAGATGGCGCGCTCTACGTCGCCGATATGTATCGTCTGGTGATCGAACATCCTGAATGGATTCCTGAAGATGTTGCCCGGACGATCGATTTGCGCGCGGGACGGGATCGTGGGCGTCTTTACCGCGTTTATGCCAAGGAAAGCCCTCCCAGGAAGGTTCCTTTGTTGGGGGCCATGGAAACGATCGAATGGATCCCCTATCTCGGTCACCAGAATGGTTGGGTGCGCGATACCGCGCAGCGTTTGTTGATCGAATCTGGTGATGGCGCGGTTGCCGGGATGATTCGGAGTGCCATGAGTAGGAGCGATGACGCGCGTCGTTTGCTGCATGGGATGTGGACCCTTCGAGGCCTAGGAAGATTGACGATTCAAGATGTTCTTCTTGGCTTGCGATCCGGAGAAGCGGAAGTGCGCCGGAACTCGATTCGCCTGGCAGAGGATTTCTTGGCCGAGGAATCCCTTGCTGCCTCCCCGGAGGAAGGGCGTGCCTTGTTTCACACGCTTCGCCAACTGGTGGGAGATGTCTCCGCCCCGGTTCGCCTTCAGTTGGCTCTCAGTCTCGCCACATCGCCAAGGAAGGAATTGGGGGAAGTTCTACTGGCACTCGTTGAAGCGGAGAACAACGCGAGGATTCGGAGTGTGATCGAACTGGGAATGCCAGTTCATCTGGCGGTGCTCGTTGAGAGGGTATTGGATCGGGCGGAATGGATCCGAGAAGCCCCAGATTTCGTGGCCAACCTCGTTCAGGTCAGTCTGTCTGCTTCCAGTGACCTGCTCTGTCGGCGCTTGGTGACATCGGTTTTGGCAGCAACCGAAGGACCGGACTTGGGATCCCAACTGGAGATTCTCAGGGCGTTTCGTGTGGGCTTGCTTGAACTCGATCGGGGGGGGGAGCCAGAGTTTGACCCGTGGATTCGGCCGAATTCTAATTGGAGTCCCGAAGCGCTTGATCGCTTGGATCGCCTTGGTTCACAACTCATTCCTTGGGCCCTCGACGGCGAAAGGGATGGTGCCCTCCGCTTGATTGCGATGCGACTTCAGTTCGCGATTGGCGTTGACGCCTCGTTTGTGGCGGCGCTGTTGAGTGCCCGTCAAACGGGACTGCTGGCGGTTGACGTGGTTCGAGCGCTGCCTCGTGATCTTGATTCGGGGGTGAAAGGGGTCCTGAAAAAGGCATGGCCGAGTCTGGGTCCTGAGGCCCGCCTGCTCGTTGTGCAACGCTGGTTGGGGGAGGAGAAAGAACTGGTTGAACGAGTTGTCGAGATCGAATCAGGGGAATGGCCCGGGCTCCTTGAGTTTTCCTCCGTTCGGGAACGACTGCGGCGTTCTAGCCATCCGAGGCTCGCCGCACTCAAATCGAGGCAGACCGGTGCGAGGGCGGTGAGGACTGATGTTGCCAGTTTTCTGCCAACGATGTTTGCCCATCGATCGGATGTGGGGCGGGGGCGGACGGTATTTGTTGAAGCCTGTGCCACCTGTCACCGCTTGGAGGGGCAGGGGAATGAGGTGGGGCCTGATCTTCGTTCGGTCACGGATCGAAGTACGCGAGGGTTGTTGGAGGCGATTCTCAGGCCCAACCAAGCGGTTGAGGCCAAGTATGTCTCCTATACGGCGGAGACGCTTCAGGGGGATGTGGTTTCTGGGATCATCGAAGGAGAGTCGGGCAATGGGTTCACCTTCCGAACGACGGCGGGCGAGCAGGTGGTGGTCTTGCGAAACCAGCTTCACCGTCTCACGGGTTCGGGCCTTTCCCTCATGCCCGAGGATCTAGGGCAGCAACTTGGACCTCAGCGCCTCGCTGATTTGATCGCCTACCTTCAGTCCCTGTAGGGTCGCGTCGCTCTCCCTGGCGGACGCGGACGTCAAACCGCTGGTGGCAATAGCTTGATTGAAAAAGCGTTCGAAGGGTTGTCTGTCGGGTCGATGACGAGGCGTTCCCTTCGGATCCGAGGCTTGGCGGATTCGGCGTGGGGCCATGTGACGACAGCCTCGCTCATGCCGCACGCGGCACGACCGATGCGAGCAAGACGACGTCGCTCGTTACATGTTCAGTCGCGTTGGCTCTTTAGAGGGACTCTTTGGTGGACTGTCCATTGACGAGTCGCTGAAGTTTCAGGGGGTTCTCGTTTTGAAGGGCCTCCGGAAGGAGGCTGTCTGGAGCATTTTGATAGCAGACTGCTCTGACAAACCTTTGAATCGCCATCGTTCCCACGGACGTGCTCCTCCCATCGCTGGTCGAGGGGTAAGGCCCGCCGTGGACCATTGCGTGACAGACTTCCACTCCGGTGGGAAAGCCCCCGAAAAGCAGGCGACCCACTCTGCTTTTCAACGCGGCGATAATGGTGGACGCGCCAGAGAGATCCGCCTGGGTTCCATGAATCGTACCGGTTAGTTGGCCCTCGAGCGACTCGAGGGCTTCGACGAGATCGGATTCGTTGCGGTAGGTCACGAGGGTGGTGGCAGGGCCGAAAGCCTCCTGGTGTAGGGCTTCGTTGGCAAGAAAGGCTTTCGCGCTGACTTGAAACAAGGCCGGACCAACTTGGCAGGCGGAGCCCCCATCGGACGCGGTGTTTGCCGTATGAACCACCACGCCTGCCTGCGCGAGGGCCGCGCTCGCCGCCGTGGCCGCCCGATAGGATTCGGCGATCCCTTGATTGAGGGAACATCCCTTTGCGGTTTCATCGAAAAGGCTTTTTAGCGTTTCGGTGAAGGCGGTTGCGGCTTCGCCCTCGGGGAGAAATACCAGGCCGGGATTGGTGCAGAACTGACCAAGCCCGAGTGTGACCGACCCATGGAGGCCTTGGGCGAGTTGATCGGAATGGGCGTGGAGCGCTTCCGAGAGCACGACGACCGGGTTGATGCTGCTCATTTCCGCAAAAACAGGAATCGGTTCGGGACGGGCTGCCGCCGCCTTCATGAGAGCCGTGCCCCCCCCCCGTGAACCGGTAAAGCCAACGGCTTTCACGGCCGGATGCTGAACGAGCGCGGTTCCGATTTCACGACCCGAGCCGTAGACCAGTGCAAAGGTGCCGTCTGGCATTTGGCACGACGCCACCGCCTTCATGACGGCTTGTCCAACGAGTTCGGCGGTGCCGGGATGGGAGTGGTGGGCCTTGACGATGACCGGACAACCAGCCGCCAGGGCTGCGGCCGTATCGCCGCCAGCCACCGAGAAGGCGAGAGGGAAATTGCTCGCGCAGAAGACCACGATCGGACCCAGGGGTTGGAGGTGGGATCGAACATCAGGCTTCGGGATGGGCTGGCGATCGGGATCGGCTGTGTCAATCCGGGCATCCTGCCATGACCCTTCCTCGATCAGGTCCGCAAACATCCGGAGCTGACCCGCCGTTCGGCCGCTTTCTCCTCGGACGCGGGGTTCGGGGAGGGCGGTTTCCGCCGGCATCCGCTCCACGAGGGACTCGATCACCCCTTCGATATTGGCGGCGATCTGTCGGAGGAATTCGGCCCGCTGAGCGCCAGTCTTGGAGGAATAGACGGGGAATGCCGCCTTGGCTTGGGCCACGACCGCATCAACGCTCGATCCGGCGAGTTGATGGTATTCAGGTTCCAGCGGTTCATCATTTCCAGGGTTGATGGCGCGAAACGTCGCTCCTGATTCTTTAACGGTGAGGTTGCCGAGGAGGGAATGGCCGGTCAGTTCCGTATTCATGGTGGCGGGAGATTACTGATCCAAGCCCCACAAGTGAATCCTCAATTCTTCCGATTCTTGGGAGGGCGGGTTGATCCCGAAAGCCGAGAAGATGATTTGTCAAGGACCTGAATCTAGGAATAGGCTGCGGTCATGATGTCTCGAACCGGTTCCATCATGCCCGATTCCTTTCGGGGATTGCGTCGTCGAATAGGGATTAGTCTGGTTCTGACCGGCCTGGGAATGGCTCCCCAGATTCTCCCGCTGGAGGGGGCCGATTGGAATGAGTTTCGAGGACCTTCGGGGCGGGGAATCGATCCCCAGGCGAATCCTCCCATTCAATGGATGCCCGGGGGTTGGGTGGGGTGGCGCACGCCTGTTCCAGGGAAGGGTTGGTCCTCACCAGTCTACCAGAAGAACCGGTTGGTCCTCACCACGGCCGAGGCGGGATCGGAGGGTCGAATTGCGCTCAACGTCCTATGTTTTGATTTGTCCAACATCAAACTCCTATGGAAAAAGGAAGTGTTTTCGGCTCAGGAAAGTTCGGTGAAGCACGACAAGAATTCTCACGCCAGCGCCACGCCCTATCTCTCCGAGGATCGAATCTTTGCTCACTTTGGTCCGCTTGGGACGGCTTGCCTTGATTTCGAGGGGGAGATTCTCTGGCGCCAGAGTTCCTTGGGCTATGCCTCGGTCCACGGCAACGGAAGTTCGCCAGTGCTGGTGGGGGACCGTCTGATTTTTCATGCCGATGGACAATCGGATCCGGCCATCATAGCGCTTGATGCGGACAGCGGTTCGGTGGTGTGGAAACAAATCCGTGAAACGGAGGCGACACGAAAGTTCTCCTTCAGCACGCCGCTTCTGGTTCGGGTTGACGGTCGCCCCGAGATCGTGAGTCCGGCGAGTGGCGCGGTATTCGGTTATTCGCCGGTGCATGGAAACGAATTGTGGCGAGTGGATTACGGACAGGGTTATTCGGTGGTCCCCCGGCCGGTGGCGAGTGAGGATTCGGTGTTTGTCGCCTCCGGATTTGGTCGTCCTAAAGTGATGTCAATTCGCCTAGGCGGTCGTGGGAATCTCAGCGGATCGCACGTGAATTGGGAGACGTCGCGAAGCGGACCAAAAACGCCGTCGATGCTGTTCTTCGAGGGAAGGCTGTACTTCGTTTCGGACGGCGGGATCGTGAGTAGTTATCAAGCCGGTTCGGGAAAGCTGGTATGGCAAGATCGAATCAAGGGCAATGTGTCGGCCTCGCCCATCATTGCCGGGCGCCGGATTTACCTGAGCACCGAGGAGGGCCGGGTGTTCGTCTTGAAGACCGGGGACCAATTTGAGGTGGTGGCGCAGAATGACATGAAGGAACGGGTGTTTGCCTCGCCCGCGGTCGACGGCGATGCGCTCATCATCCGAACGGAATCTCATCTCTATCGGATTACCGCGGAAGGTGAAGGGAGGCGCTTTTTTTAACTCATGATGGCTTCTGTAAAACACTTGTTGGGGATAGGGCTGCTGTTAGTCGGAGCGACCCTGCCGCTCCATGGTGCGGCGCGACCCAACATTGTCTTTCTCTTGTCCGACGACCAGAGCACCTATTCGGTGGGGGCCTATGGGAATCCCGACGTCCAGACCCCGGAGATGGACCGGTTGGCAGCCGATGGCGTGGCGTTTGATCATCACTACGATACCACCGCGATCTGCATGGCCAGTCGAGCCAGTATCATGACAGGGATGTACGAGTACAAGACAGGCTGTAATTTTGAGCATGGGGCCTTGCTGCGTGAACACTTTGACCGGTCCTATCCCATCTTGCTTCGAAGAGCGGGTTACCGAACGGGATTTGCGGGGAAATTTGGATTTGAAGTGACGGAAAACCCTGGATCGAAGGGGGTGCTTCCCGAGGGAGCGTTTGATTGGTGGGGGGGAGGCCCCGGACAGACCTCGTATCAAACCGCTCGAAACGGATCGATGAAGCGCTACGCGGAGGCGTATCCCCACTCCACGCTTTCCTACGGCGCTTTCGGGCGGGACTTTATTCTCGAGAATGCCAAGACGGGCAAGCCCTTCTGCCTGTCGATTAGCTTCAAAGCACCCCATCGTCCCGTGGCGCCCGATTCCCGATTCGACCATGTTTACCGGGGCAAAGCGTTCAAGAAGCCAGCAAATTATGGTCGCGAACATGGAGGGCATTTTGCTGAGCAGAGCAAGCAGGGGAGGCAGTACGTCCGGTTTTCTGAGTGGGGTTATGATCGAGACTATGACCGGGTGATGGCCTTGTATCATCAGCAGATATATGCGATCGACGTCGCGCTGGGGATGATTCGTGCGGCGTTGGAGCAGGCGGGCGTCTCGGAGAACACGGTCGTGATTTATACCTCCGACAACGGATTCCTCTGTGGGTCCCACGGCTATGGTTCCAAGGTGCTTCCCTATGAGGAGGCCTCTCGTGTTCCCTTGATCATTTTTGACCCGCGACCGGGTCGCCAAGTGCCGGGAACCCGCAGTCGAGCGCTGACGGGGAATATTGATTTCGCGCCGACGATTCTTGAACTGGCGGGAGAACGGGTTCCCGCCAATATGGATGGCAAGAGTCTTGTGCCCCTCCTCAAGAAACCAAAGGGTCAGGTACGAGAGTTTCTTTCGCTCATCAACGTTTGGGGGCCCAAATCCGTGCAGAGTCTCTCGGTGGTGTCAGGGGACTACAAATATGTGTTCTGGGGCTACGGTGAGGGAGTGTTCGAGCCGACGGAGGAGCTTTACCACCTGGCCGAGGATCCCCTCGAGTTGACCAACGAGGCGTCCAATTTGGACCATCAAAACGCCTTGCAGCGAATGCGTGGTGCCTACGATCGATCCCTTGCCGATTGGAAAAACCAGGCTGTGCCCTACCACAATTATCAGCCCTACGGAATCCTCTTCGATCGCGAGATTCCCTGGTCTGAAAAAAAAGCACTGCTCAACCCTTAGCTATCCCTCCACCTGAAACTGCCAGTCTCGAAAGCGGGTTTCGAATCCTTCCCCTTTGGGGGATGCCGTCATTAGGCCGAGTTGAAGGGTCGCGTCGAAGGGGATGGTCGCTTGGCGAATGAGGGTGGGTCCGGGATGGGGATCGAGGTGATACACTTCAACCAAATCGCCGTGGCGTTTGACGGTGAAGCGGAAGTTGGGAAGGGGAGCAAGGGGGACGGTGGACCAGTCGGAGTCCTGCCGGGTGACGACCGCGCTGGCGTAATGCGTTCCATCGACGAATTCGATTCCACACTTCATCCAACACAGTGCGTTGTGGCGTAACATGATTCCGGATTGGTCATACTGAGCTTTGAATTGTCCCTCAATCGTGACCGTCGCTTGGAAGTTGCCGGTGACTGGGTGAAAGTAAAAGTGACCGTTGTCGCGCAGGCCGCCGTCGTGGGTGAGGCGCCAGAAATCAGTTCGGGCCTCCGATTGGACGGCGAAGTGGGAGGGGGTGAGGTTCCAACAGCTCGGTTCGTTGAGCCAGGTCCAGGCGGTTGCCCCGGGACGGTCTTCAATGGGATTCATTGTGCGATTGTCCGAATCGTAGCGGAAATGGTTGGGTAAGGAGAGTTTTTTGAGCGTCGGTTGGGACGAGTGGGCCATTAGGGTCTTCTCCCGGCATCAAGGCTTTTCCTGGAACGCTTGTTGGCTTGCTGACGGAAACGTGCTCGCTGTGGCTGAGGGCAGGCGGGAATCTGATGGGCTTTAGTGAGGCGATTTGCTGAGCCAGGATTGGAAGGAAGCCTTCCATATGAGCTTGTGGTGTGATCGGATTTAGGAGATAACCGTCCCCGGGGGTGAGGATTTCCTGCCGGCGCTATGTAACGCGTTGCGGCGTGCGGGG
>MDTE01046956.1_pt1 | contig 22376 bp, 24 predicted proteins | sample 811231 | NCBI WGS metagenome assembly MDTE01 (sample SAMN05326651, study PRJNA326480) | marine metagenome | isolation source: seawater | place: Indian Ocean: Red Sea | collected 2010 | reverse complement strand
TTATGAAGAAGAAGTAGAAGAGTATTGGAAAAAAATCAATGAAGAAGAATAATCTTGAAACAAAAAGAAATGAAATTTTAAAAATTTCAATTCAATATATTCAAGATAATGGATGGAATAAAAATTTATTTAAATTGGTATCAAATAATAGTGAATATTGTTATGATGAAATTGTAGCATTATTTCCTAATTATCATATAGATTTGTTGAAATTTTATTTCAATCAATTGAACAAAGAAATGAGCTTAGCATTTGATAATTTAGAAAATATACCGTCGAAGACTCATAAAAAAATAAGGGAAATCATTTTATTAAGATTAAAAATTTATGCAAAACAAAAAAAACTGATAAAAAAAACATATTTTACAATTCTTTTGCCAAGATACTCTAAAATAAGTTCGTCATTACTTTTTAAAACTGTTGATCAAATGTGGTTTATTGCTGGAGACAAATCTACTGATTTTAACTATTATTCTAAAAGAGTAATACTAGCGACTATTTATAGTTCTACAGCATTATATTTTCTAAGAAGTAATTTTAATTACCCAAAAACAGTAATTTTTTTAGATAAACAATTAATTAAAGTTTCTCAAATTCCTAATTTTAAGAAAAAGTTCAATAATTTATCTAAAACATTTTTTAAAACTTTCGGCAGCATTTTTAACTTATCTTCAATTAAGCAATAATATCAGGCTCAATTTTATTTCTAAGATAGACAATTTTGTCTTTTAGTATCAATTTTCTTTTTTTTAACTTTTGGATTTGGAGTAAATCAATTGTTTTTTCTTTTTGCAATTTGACTAAAATTTTATCAAGATTTCTGTGCTCTTCTTGTATTAGTTGATATTTTTTTATTAATTCTTTTTTATTATGATTTGAGCTGTTCATTTAATGTAATAATAATAAACTTTTTTTTTTTAATATTTAGTATAGTAGTTGAACGTGTCAAAAAAAATAGCTATTTTAACGAGCGGAGGAGATTGTGCAGGTTTAAATGCAGTTATAAGAGCAGTAACTCTTAGAGCTGTGAATAAGTACAATTACAAAGTTTACGGGATTAAAGATGGTACTATTGGTTTATTAAGTAATCCGCTAAATGTAATTGAATTAAGTCCAAGTGATTTTGAAGGTAATCTTATGAGAATGGGAGGCACTTTTTTAGGTAGTAACAATAAGGGGAATCCTTTTAAGAATAAAAATGATTTTAATACTATTATTGAAGGTTTTAAAAAATTAGAAATAGATGCTCTAATTGGTATTGGGGGAGATGGTAGTATGAAAATATTACAAAATTTAACTAAATTAGGTGGTATAAATTTTGTAGGTATTCCAAAAACTATAGATAATGATGTTCTTAATAATGAACTATCAATTGGTTATGATACTGCTGTAGATGTAGCAACTAATGCTTTAGATATGCTTCAACCAACTGCAGCTAGTCATAGAAGGGCAATGATATTAGAAGTAATGGGAAGAGATGCTGGGCATATTGCTTTAAATGCAGGGATAGCTGGTGGAGCTGATGTTATCTTAATTCCAGAAATTCCATATTCCCTAAAATCAATTTCTAAACATATTGATAAAATTCGATCACAAGGAAGGAATCATGCATTAATTGTTGTAGCAGAAGCCGTAAGAAAAGAAGATGGATCTAGAGCGACAGTTAAATTTATTGATGGTGAGGTGCGTTTGGGTGGCATAGGATCTTATCTTGGCGATAAAATTTATAAACTTACAAACGCTGAGACTAGAGTAACAGTACTAGGTCACGTACAAAGAGGAGCTCAGCCAACTCATCGAGATAGGTTGATTTCAAGTGCCTTCGGAGTCTATGCTGTAGATTTGGTAGCTAAAGAAAAATATAATAGAATAGTAGTTTGGCAAAATAGAGGAGTTACCGATATAGACTTAGGCACAATAGCTGGAAAAGCAAAAACTATCAAAACTAATGACCCCTTAATTAAAGTGGCTGAAGGACTTGGTATTTATATCGGAGAATTAAATTAGAGTCCTGTTATTTTTTTAATCAAATAGAAATATATTTTATAGGGAAGTATTTTACCTATTTTCATTGTTAATAAAAAAAAGTATGGAAAATATATTTCGAATTTATATGAATTTGTAAGACCTAAAAAAATTTTTTCAGCAGCATAATCAGCTGATTTTATAAATGGCATAGGAAAACTATTTAAATTAGTTGATCTAGATTCTATAAAACCTGGATTGATAACACTTATTTTGATATTCTTTTTTTTGAAATCAAAAAATAATGTTTCTGCTAAATTAATCAAAGCTGCTTTTGTTAAACCATAGGCTCCTGCTGTTGGTAATCCTCTATAGCCTACAGGCGATGAAACAATAGCTATATGATTTCCTCTACCATTCATAATTTTTTGCAAAGCTTCAATACAGTAAACAGTTCCTTTGATATTAACATCAATTAAAAGTTCATAGTTCTTTATATCAAAATCTTGATTTTTATTTGGTGAATAAGCAGCAGCATTTAATAAAGCTAGATCAATTTTAGATATTTTTTTTTCAATTTTAATTAAGGTATCTTGAACTTCTTTTCTTTTTGAAATATCACATTTGATCGCGTAAATTTCTTTATTTTTAGAACTTCTTAGAATATTTTTTTTTGCACTGTTAAGATTATTAATGTTTTTTGAACTTATTATAACTCTCCAATTTTCAGATAAAAACTTTTTTGCGACAGCCAATCCAATTCCTGAACTTCCACCAGTGATCCAAATAGTTTTCAAATTAATTCCTAATTACTTCTAACAATAGTAACAATTTTATTATCTTTCCAATTTCTAAACTTAAATTTCATAAGCTCATTTTTGCTATTATACCAAAGAGTATATTCAGGGAAAGGCCCTTTATCCTTTGGATTACTCGAGGCATTTAAAGTAAATTTTTTACAATTTATTTTAACATCATCAATTTCTATTTCTTCATTTCCTAAGTTTTTAACATAAATTTCTCTAGTAATTCCTTTTTGAGTATCAAAAATTTCTTTCTCTTTTAGTATATGTATATTCCAAAAATTTGATGGTAAAATATTTTTATCTAACTTTAAATCTCCATCCATACCAGATGCAATAAAATAATTATCTTGATCTGATCCTTTTATAAAATACTCTCTTTCATCTTCAAAATCTGTATATGCGTCTATTTCAAAAAAATTATTATCTATCCATTTTTCAATTGAATTGTGATAAAATTTATATGCAGGAATAAATAAAACTTTTACATTGATGTTGATTGTTGTTTCAACAAATAAAATATCTTTTTCTTTTTTAAATGCGATCTCATGACTACCAATTATTTTATTTTTTCTAATAATGTCAAATTTTACCTTATTATTTTCTGGCAATGGAAAAGCAACGACATTAATAGATATTAAAATCGAAAAAAATATTATTATTAATTTCTTAATCATAAAATAATCACTAGCAATTCTTTATGTCTAAAGGATGGTTTTTTTCATATCTATATTGAAATTTTTGTTATTTTTCTAGTTATTTTTTAAATTAAGGTATTTATATCTATGATATGTGAAAAGTATTGAAGAAAGTAAGAGAGTAGAATTTGTTTGATGCATACTTGCAAGGTTTATAGGAACATTATAAATCAAAGTTAAAACTCCTAATAAAAATTGTAAAAAAATAAAAAACATAACAATTACTAAATTGATTTTATTTACTTGAAATTTATTCGAAATGAATAAATAGAAACAAATAGAAAAAACAAATACAAATGTTAAACTTGCTAACCACCTGTGATTAAAATTAATTGCAACTGTATTTTCAAAAATATTCAAAAATTTATATTCCTTAATATAATAATCATCGGGAATAAATGCACCATTCATCCAAGGGAAAGTATTAAAAGAATTCCCTGCATGAGTCCCTGCCATAAAACCACCAGAGATAATTGTTAAAAAAATTAAAAAAAGACTCAGGTGAAAAAAATTAATAATATATTTATTATTATTGTTATTGTTACTTTTTCCAAAAAAAGAAGAAAGAGTAGTCCAAAATAAAATACAATAAATTACTAATGCATTAATTAAATGAAATGTTAATCTATATGCACTTACATAGGGATTTTCAGATAATCCACTTTTTACCATCCACCAACCAACAAATGCCTGCAATGAACCTAATAAAAATACAATTATTAAAGTAAAAAATAGTTTTTTTGAAATTTTATTTTTTAAAAAAAAATACAAAAAAGGAATTATGAGTACTATACCTATGCACCTTGCAAAAAAACGATGAAACCATTCCCACCAAAAAATATATTTAAACTCGTTTAGTGTCATTGATTTATTTACTATATTGAATTCAGGGGTAAGCTGATATTTATTAAAGGTTTCTATCCAGGCCAGATCATTTAGTGGAGGAATAGTGCCCATTATTGGTCTCCAATCTACCATTGAGAGCCCTGAATCAGTTAATCTGGTTAAACCCCCTATAACAATGATTAACAATATCATTAATGTTAATAAAAATAGCCATAATGATATTTCAAGAGGATTTTTAGGTGTTGGAGAAATAAAATGCATGTTTATTATATAATTGCTAGAAATTATAATAAAAGTTGATAATTAATCAATTTATATGCAACATAAAACCGATGTAATAATAATAGGGGCAGGACCAGTAGGATTATTCGCAGTTTTTCAATTGGGTCTTCTAAATCTCCAATGTCATATGATAGATAATTTAGATAAGATAGGCGGACAATGTTCCGAATTATATCCTGAAAAGCCCATATACGACATCCCTTCAAGACCTACCGTTTCAGCCCAAGAACTAGTAGATCAATTATTTGAACAAGCTAAACCCTTCAATCCAACTTTTCACTTAAATCAACAAGCAGAAAAACTTGAAAAAAAAGATGATAATTTTTGGTATTTAACTACTTCTAATAATGAAACAATATGTGCAAAATGTATAGTAATTGCAGCAGGAGCAGGTAGTTTTGTTCCTCGCAAACCTCCAGTAGAGAATATTAAAGATTTTGAAAATAATAGTGTTTTTTATGCGATTAGAGATAAGAAGAAACTTGCAAATAAAAAAGTTCTTATTGCAGGTGGAGGAGATTCAGCTTTAGATTGGACTAATGAATTAAATTCTATTTGCGATGTTACGCTTATGCATAGAAGAAAAGAGTTTAGAGCAGCTCCAGAGTCTGTTTCTAAAATGTTAGAATTAGAGAAAGATGGTAAAATCAAATTTATTATTGGTCAAATAAATTCAATCAAAGGAAGTTCAGGAAAAATTTCAGAAATTGAATACAAAAATGATAATAAAATTTTTTCAATAAAAACTGATTATTTTATTCCTTTTTATGGATTAAAAATGGAATTAGGTCCTATAGCTAAATGGGGCTTAAATATTAATGAAAACAGAATAGAAGTTGATACTGAAAAATTTGAAACTTCTGTACCTAGTATATTTGCCATTGGAGATATTAATGTATATCCTGGCAAACTCAAATTAATTTTATCTGGGTTTCATGAAGCAGCTTTAATGGCACAAAAATGTTTTACTTATTGCTACCCTGATAAAAAAAATGTTTTTAGATACACTACTTCATCTAAAGAATTACACAAAAAATTAGGTGTATAATGGGAAAAATATTTGTAAAAGATAGAGGTGGAGTAGTACATGAATTAAAAGCTAATGAAGGTTTAACAATAATGGAAATAATAAGGGATGCTGGACTAGATATTGAAGCTGCTTGCGGAGGTTGCTGTGCCTGTGCAACCTGTCACGTTTATGTGGAAGATAAATGGTTGGAAAAACTAAATGATATCAATGAAGACGAAGAATCGATGTTAGACCAAGCTTTTAATGTTAAAAAAGAGTCTAGGCTAGGTTGTCAAATTGATTTTAACAATGGTCTAGATGGAATAAAGTTAACACTGGCTCCAGAATAATGTTGACAAACCATATTATTTGTATACAAACTATTTGTATACAATTAAATGGCAGACACTTCTCTATCTGAGAAAAAAACAGGTTTATTGATCTGGCAATTATCAAATTATTGGCAGTCAAAGCTTAGAAATATATTAAAAGATCATCACTTAACTTTAAATGAATATTTGATATTAGAGTCTATTAAAATACTTAATGAAAGTAAAAAAGAATTGTCTCAGATAGATGTATCAAAATTTTCAGGTATTGATGTATCTGTAACGAGTGTAACATTTAAATTACTAGAAAATAAAAAATTGATTGTAAGAAAATATAAAAGTGATAACAGAAAAAAAAATGTCGAAATTTCTTCTATTGGAGTATCATTGTTTGATAAAATTTATCCACTAATTATTAAGCAGGAAAAACTAATTTTTGGTAAATTACAAAATGAAAATTATAATTTTACTAATTCCTTAAGATTATTATTGGGTAAAAGTTTAAGAGTAAAGGTTAATAAAATATAATGATAACAATGGAAAAAGAAACTTTAAAAAATTTAAAGTCATGGCCATTTCAGGAAGCATTTAAAGTTGTTGAAAAATTTGGAGGTTTTGAAAATTTTTGTTCTCCAAATAAGAATTATGTATTGTTTGAAACTGGATATGGCCCTTCAGGGCTTCCACATATTGGAACCTTTGGTGAGGTTGTTAGAACTACTATGGTTAGAAATGCTCTAGAAAAAATTGTCAATTGCAAAACAAAATTAATAACATTTTCTGATGATATGGATGGTTTAAGAAAAATACCTGGAAATGTTCCAAAAAAAGAAATGCTTGAAAAATATATTGGTAAACCTCTGACATCTATACCTGATCCTTTTGATAAATATCAAAGTTTTGGCCATCATAATAATGCTAAATTAAAATCATTTCTTGATCAATTTAATTTTGAATATGAATTTATGAGCTCAACTGAAAAGTATAAATCAGGAGATTTTGATAATGTTTTAATAAAAATTTTAGAAAATTATAAAGAAATTATTTCAGTTATATTACCAACTTTACGATCTGAAAGAAAAGAAACATATAGTCCATTTTTACCTATTAGTCCGATTTCAGGAAAAGTATTGCAAGTTAAGATAGATGAATATCGCCCAAAAAACAGATCTATCATTTATACAGATCCAGAAAATAATACAAAAAATGAAATAGAGGTTATTGGCGGTAATTGTAAACTTCAATGGAAAGTTGACTGGGCAATGAGATGGCTTTCCTTAGATGTTGATTATGAAATGTGTGGAAAAGATTTAACTGAAAGCGTTATTTTAGCATCAAAAATTTGCAAAATTTTAGGCAAGGATCCTCCAGTCAATCTAATATACGAAATGTTTTTAGATGAAAAAGGGGAGAAAATTTCAAAATCAAGCGGAAATGGAATTAGTGTTGATCAATGGTTAAGATACGCTTCTCCTGAAAGTTTGTCACTTTTCATGTATCAAAAACCACAATCTGCTAAAAAACTTTTTTTTGATATAATTCCAAAAAGTGTTGATGATTATTTTTCATATCTTAAAAAATTTAATCTAAATAATAAAAATAAAAAAATTACTGATAATGAAGTGATTATTTCTGGATATGATAATCCTGTTTGGCATATTCATAATGGAATAGTTCCTGACTACAACTCAGATATAAATTTTAATTCTCTTTTAAATTTAGTTAGTATTTGCAATTCAACAGAAAAAAAAATTATTTGGAGTTTTGTAAATGAATATGATCCATCTATAAATTCAAAAAGCAATCCTGAAGTAGATATCTTAATACAATTTGCGATAAATTATTATATTGATTTTGTTCTTCCAAATAAAAAGTATTTACAGATAGATGAGAATAATCGAATAATATTTGAAGATCTTTATAAATTATTGATTTCTATTGATGATAATCAATCAGGTGAGGAAATACAGACTCAGATTTATGAAATAGGAAAAAAACATAATTTTTTGAATCTCAGAGATTTTTTTAAATTAATATATCAAGTTTTATTAGGTCAAGAACAGGGGCCACGTCTGGGTTCTTTTGTAAAATTATATGGATTAAATAAAATTAGAAATTTATTAGAAGAAATTATTGATAAATCTAAATGAAATTATATCAATGTAAATGAATAATATTTTTTTTAATTTTATTCGATTATTTCCCCCAGAAGTATCTCATTATTTTACAATAAAATTATTAAAGTTTTATTTTTTTACCAAAGTACAAAAAGATGATCCTTCATTAAGTCAACATATATTTGGTCTAGACTTTAGTAATCCAATTGGTATTGCTGCTGGTTTTGATAAAAATGTTGAAGTAGTTGGATCTTTATTAAATTTAGGATTTGGCTTCGTTGAAGCAGGAACAATAACTCCAAAAGCTCAATTCGGTAATCAAAAACCAAGAGTTTATAGGTTATCAGAAGATAATGCTATCATAAATCATTTGGGATTTAATAATAAAGGATCTGTTTATGCAAAAAAGAAGCTATCAAGACTAAATTTAAATAATTTATCAACGGGCGTTGTAGGAATAAATATTGGTAAAAATAAAGATACTAATGATTTAATTAAAGATTATATTTATTGTTTTGAACAGTTAGGTCCCTTAGCTCATTATGTAACAATTAATATTTCCTCTCCCAATACTCCTGGTTTAAGAGATTTACACGAGCGAACACAATTAGAAAAACTTATAAAAGATCTAAAAAAAATTAAAAACAATAGTTTAAATTTAGATTCAAAACCAATAATTATAAAAATCGCTCCTGATTTAAATGATGATAAATTAAGAGATATTGCTTTAATATCTCTAGCTAATGGCATTGATGGGATAATAATTAGCAATACTACTACAGATAGACCTGCATATTTACTTTCTAAAAATAAAAATAAAATTGGAGGTTTAAGTGGAAAGCCTCTGTTTAAAAAATCAAATTTAGTTTTAAAAAAAATGTACAATCTGACAAATGGACAAATTCCACTTATAGGAGTAGGAGGGATTAACAATGGTGTAGATTTTTATGAAAAAATAAAATCTGGAGCTTCACTTGCTCAAATTTATACTGCACTTACATATCAAGGTCCAGGATTAGTTCAAAAAATAAAAAAAGAAGTTTTATACCAGCTAAAAATAGATGGATATAATAATATTAAACATGCTATTGGAAAAGATGTATGAAAACTCCAAGGACCATTAAAGGAATAGATGAAATAATTGACAAGTATGATGTTTTTATTTTAGACCAATGGGGTGTAATGCATGATGGTTTAAAGGGTTTTTCTCATGCTATTAAAATTTCAGAAAAATTAAATAAACTAAATAAAGATTTAATAATAATATCAAATTCTTCTAGAAGAAAAAAACTAACTATTGAAAAACTTCCTTTGCTCGGCTTTAATCCAGAAAATTTTATTGAAGTCATGACAAGTGGTGAAATGACTTGGAAAAATTTATATTTATCCATGAATTATTTTAAAAATAAAAATAAAATAAATTGTTACTATATTAGAAATAAACTCAATGATGATAGTGATATTTTTATTCAAGGTCTTGAACAATATAATTTTGTTGAAAACATAGAAGAGGCTAATTTTATATTAGGGCGTACTCTTAATGAAAATTCAAAAACAGAAGATTTTTTGCCTTTGCTATTAAAAGCATTGAAAAAAAAACTACCATTTTATTGTGCAAATCCTGATTATGTATCAATTCAAAAACAAAAATTTAATATTTGTATGGGAACTATAGCTGAATTATATAAATCTTTAGGGGGAGAAATTGTAATTTTAGGAAAACCATGCGTTGATATTTATATTGAATCAACAAAAAAACTAAAAAAATTAGAAAAATCAAAAATTTTGGCAATAGGAGATTCTATTTATCATGATATTAAAGGGGCAAATGAATTTGGAGTTGATAGTTTGCTTATTACTTCAGGCATTCATCAAACATCTTTTGATAAAACTAATCCTCAATGGGATTCTGAATTTAATAAATTTAAAAAATTAGATATTTTGCCAACATATTTGTGTCAAAAATTTAAAAATTAGAATTACGCGCTTGACCAACTAGTAATTAATCAATAGATATCGCTGCAAATTATGTCTATGAGATGTGAATTAACTGGTAAAACTTTTTTAACAGGTAATAATGTTAGTCATGCTAAAAATAGAACAAAAAGAAGATTTTTGCCAAATCTTCAAAATATATCCTTTACCAGTGATAAGTTAGGAAAGTCTTTCAGACTTAAGGTTGCAACCAGCGCAATAAGAACTGTTGAAAAAAAAGGAGGTTTGGATAATTTTTTAATATCAACTCCAAACTCAAAATTACCTGAAAACGCAAAAAAGATTAAAAAATTAATTTTATCTAAATAATAATTTAAGTGGAAATATTCGAAGATATTATCTTAATTATTAGTTCTATAAATTTTGAGTTAATCTGGTTTATTTATTTATTTTTTTGTTTTTTTTTTATTCTTTTATTTTTAAAGTTTTTTGGCCATATAGGTTTATATATATATTCAGTTATAGCCGTTATAGCTGGAAACATACAAGTTCTTAAAACTGTTGATTTTATTTTTTTTTTTGAACCAGTAGCTTTAGGAACTATATTATTCACATCTACTTTTTTATGCACTGATATACTATCAGAACATTACGGATATAAAAAAGCAAGATATAATATTTTAATTAGTTTTTCAGGTTTTTTACTTATGACATTCATGATGGTTTTTACTGTTGGTTTTAAAGCTTCATCAGGAGATTTTAACACATTAATTCAAAATAGTTTAAATACTATATTCATGCCCTTACCAACTTTTTTTGCTGCTAGCATGATAGCTTATTTATTAAGTCAATTTTTTGATGTTTGGTTTTTTGCATTCTTAAAAAAAATTACTAAAGGTAAATATTTATGGCTAAGAAATAACATCTCCACTTTTTCTTCTTCTTTACTAGACAATACTATTTTTAGTATTTTAGCTTGGATAGTTTTTAATTCTCAGCCTCTAACATTTTATACTGTCATAACTACATATATTATTGGTACATATTTTTTGAGATTAATAATAGCGATATTTGATACACCTTTTATATACCTATCAAAATTTTTTCTTCCTATTAAAAATAATGAATAAGTTTTCGTGGAGAGTCAATATTTCAAATAGTAAATTGAGAGCCAGAACAGGATTAATCTCAACACCTCATGGTAATATTAAGACGCCGGCATTTATTTTTTGTGGAACTAAAGCAGCTTTAAAATCTGTAAAAATTGATGATGCTATAAAGTCAGGAACACAAATTGTTTTAGCAAATACTTATCATTTAATGTTACAACCTGGATCAAAAATTATTGCTAATCACGGAGGCCTTCATAAATTTATGAATTGGAAAGGCCCCATGCTAACTGATAGCGGTGGATTTCAAATTTTTTCTTTAGGTCATGGTTCTGTAGCAGATGAAATAAAAGGAAAAAAAATAAACAACAATAAAAATAAATCTCTAATAAAAATTTTAGAAGAGGGAGCGTTATTCAAATCATATATAGATGGATCTAAAGAATTACTAACTCCTGAGAGATCTATTGATGTTCAAAGAGATATCGGAGCAGATTTAATATTAGTTTTTGATGAATGCACGCCTTTTAATATTGAAAAAAAATATACCGCAGAGTCAATGTCAAGAAGTCATAGGTGGTCTTTAAGATCAATAAATGCTTTTAAGAAAAAAAACATTTATAACTCATGTTCAGGATCTGCTGGCAAACAAGCTCTTTATGGAATTATTCAAGGAGGAGTGTATGATGATTTACGACAGGAAAGTATAGATTTTAATTTACAAAATGAGAATTTTTTTGGCTTGGCCATAGGGGGAAGTCTTGGATCAGATAAAAATCAAATGTACGATGTAGTAAAAAATACTGCAATAAAACTAAATAATCAAAGACCTGTTCATTTATTAGGTATTGGAGACCCTTTGGATATTTGGAATTTGGTTGAACATGGTATAGATACATTTGATTGTGTAAGTCCAACACGGATAGCAAGGCATGGTTCAGCTTTGATTAGATCAAAATCATCAAAAATAAATATTAAAAATTCAAAGTATCAGAATAATTTAAATCCTATTGATGAAAATTGTAAATGTTCCATTTGTACAAACTATACTTTATCATATTTAAATCATTTATTTAAATCTGATGAATTAATTGCATATCAATTAGTCTCAATACATAATATTTTTTTCATGAACAATTTAATGCAGTATATAAGAGTAGCCATTGAAAATGACAATTTTTTTGAGGCTAAGAAAGCTTGGTTTTTAAATTAAAATTTATTTTGGATTAAAAATATTTGATAACTCATCAAGCAAAACCTCACCAAGTTGATCTACATCCATTATTGTTACAGCTTTGTTATAATATCTAGAAACATCATGACCTATTCCTATAGCTATCAAATCAATATCAGTGTAATTTTCTATATAATTGATTGATTGACGAAGATTTTTTTCTAAATAGTTTCCTGGGTTCACTGATAGGGTAGAATCGTCTACTGGAGCTCCGTCACTAATTACTACTAATATTTTCCTTTTTTCTATTCTTTTTTGAATTCTTTTAAATGCCCAAATTAAGGCTTCTCCATCTACATTTTCTTTTAAAATTCCTTCTTTGAGTAATAAACCTAGGTTTTTTTTTGATCTTCTCCAAGGTGTATCTCCTGATTTATAAATGATATGCCTTAAATCATTTAATCTTCCAGGATTTGCAGGCTTATTGTTATTAAACCACAATTCCCTTGATTGACCACCTTTCCAAGCTTTAGTTGTAAATCCCAAAATTTCAGTTTTAACTAAACATCTTTCTAATGTTCTTGCTAAAATATCTGAGCATAGTGCAGCTACAGTAATTGGCCTGCCTCTCATAGATCCAGAATTGTCAATCAGCAAAGTAACTATGGTATCTTTGAATTCAATATTTTTTTCTTTTTTAAATGATAGTTTATTAGATGGATTGGCTATTATTTTTGCTAATTTAGAATTATCAAGATATCCCTCTTCCAAGTTAAACTCCCATTGTCTATTTTGAAGAGCTAATAGTTTTCTTTGAAGTCTATTTGCAATCTTAGCAATGAGAGGTTTAAATGAAAAAACTTGCTGATCTAAAGATAACCTTAACCTTTCAAGTTCTTTATCATCACAAAGATCTTCAGCTTTAATTATCTCATCAAATTCTTCTGAAAAAACTTTATATTTAAACTGATCTTGATCAACATCTAGTTTTGAGAGCAGATTATCACTTTCTTTTGATTCATCTCCCATTTCGTATTGTTCATCAGAATCAATACTAGAACCATCTTCAATTAAAGAGGAGTCGGTATCTGATTGTTTTTCTAATTTTTCATTTTCATTTTTGCTATCTTGATTATCATTATTACTTTTAGAGTTGTCTTTATCAGGATCATTTGTATTTTTCTCATGATTAGGCAATTCATTATTTATACCTAAATCTGTTAAAATAGTTTTTAATTGTGACGCAAAGTTATTTTGATTATTTATATTTTCTTTTAAGTTTTTAAAATAATCTTTAAAATTATTACCTAATTTATTTTTTAATAATTTTTCATATTCTTTATATTTACCTTGTAATTTTAAATCAGTTAATTCTGTATAGCTAACATATTTAAAAGCTTCGACAATAGGGTTAATATCCTCCTCATTTTTAATGTTATTTATATCTGAATTATTTTTTTTAAAAATATTATTTTTTATACCCTTGAAAATTTTTGATCCTAAAGCTTCAACTCTTGATCTTTCTACAACATTAAATATTTGATTTGATGTATTGTTTTGGCCTAAATATTTCTTGTGAATTTTGGAGTCATGTAATCTAATTTCAAGGGCTAATGAGTCAGCTTCTCCTCTAAAATAATTTAAATTATTTTTTAAAGACAATATATTTGGGACATTTAAATATATTTGCTTTCCATTTATTGAAGGTTTGTCATTTGTAAATTCTATTTCAATATTTTCAGACTTTCCTATTGATTTAACAGTAGCAGAAATTGATTTCTTAAATAAATCAATTAATTCTTCATTCTCTGACATTTATTACTTTGGCATCAGAAATGTCAATTCCAAAAGATCTTTGATAGTATTCATGAATAACCTCTCTTTCTAAATCATCACAACGATTAAGAAATGAAAGCTTAAAAGAATATTCGATATTATTAAAGATTAAATAATTTTGTGCCCATGTTATTACGGTTCTTGGGCTCATAACAGTCGATATATCGCCATTAATAAATCCTGAGCGCGTTAAATCAGCTGTAGTAACCATACTTTTAATTATTTCTTTTCCCTCTTTATTATTTAATTTTTTTACTTTACTTAAAACTATTTCAATTTCTTCATTATTTTCTAAATAATTTAATGTAGAAACAATATTCCATCTATCCATTTGACCTTGATTAATCTGTTGAGTGCCATGATAAAGTCCTGATGTATCTCCTAAACCTATGGTATTTGCTGTAGCAAATAATCTAAAATATTTATTTGGACTAATCACTCTAGATTGATCAAGTAAAGTTAATTTTCCCTCTGATTCAAGAATTCTTTGAATAACAAACATAACATCAGGTCTTCCAGCATCGTATTCATCGAACACCAAAGCTACAGGATTTTGATATGACCATGGAAGAATTCCATCTTGGAATTCAGTAATTTGTTTATTATCCTTTAATACAATTGCATCCTTACCAATTAAATCTATTCTGCTTATATGACTATCTAAGTTAACTCTTATACAAGGCCAATTTAATCTAGAGGCAACTTGTTCTATATGAGTTGATTTTCCAGTACCATGGTAACCACTGATAAGCACTCTTCTATTTTGAGAAAAACCAGCTAGGATAGCCTTAGTGGTTTCAGCATCAAATTTATAATCATTATCAATATTTGGAACATATTGATTTTTTTCACTAAAACCAAATACTTTAAATCCACAATCAAAACCAAATAATTTTTTTGAGTTTACTTCTATTAAATCACTTAAAATTATATTTTTATCTTGCATTTTATTCATAATTTTTTTTTAAGAATTTTTTTAGTAAAGCTTTATAAGCCTCATTTATTTCCTTAAATTTTCTTTCAGCTTCTTTATTATTGTCATTTACATCAGGATGAAATATTTTCACTAGTTTTTTATATTTTTTTTTAATATCATCAACTGAAATTGGCATAGAAAGACCTAATATTTTTAAGCTTTTATAATCTTCACTTGTCATTTCTTCATTCACAATCTTATTTTTTAAAAAATTAAGCAAATCTCTTTCATTTTCAAACAAACTATAGTCGTTTTTTAAAAATTCATCTAATTGACTGATTATTTTGTTTGGATTGCCTTTTAATGGCCAAGAAGGTCTATCCCATACAGTATCTTTTCTCATTGATAATTCTATTTGATCAACATTTAATCCCTTATAAAAATCCCATGATTTGTTATATTCTTTTACGTGTTTAAGACAAAAGAAATAATATTCATTTAATCTCATTCTCGATATAGGGGCCTTATATTCACCTATATTTTTACAATTTTCATGATCACAAATATTTTTTGAATTGCTACTTTCCCATGAAAGATTTTTTTTAAATATATTGTGTTTAAACTTATTCATATTAATTATAATAATATAGTATAAAATTATGAATCGTAAAAAAAGAATTGAAGGCCTTTTAAAAGAAAATTTATCTGAATATAATTGTACTATAATTGATACTTCAATAAATCATAAAGGTCATAATGATTTTGATGGTACAAATGAAACACATTTCAAAATAATAATAAATAACTTAATAAAAAATAAAAAAAAACTAACAATACATAGAAAAATTAATGAACTGCTAAAAAATGAATTTAAATCCGGTCTGCATGCTCTCGAGATAAAAATTCTTGATCAATAATCTTTATTTCTAAACTTAATATTTGTTTTCTTGAATGAGATAATACTTTATAAGAAAAATATTTGTCTTTGACTATTTCTCCATATAATGGAATTTTTTTTGCCAAATCCATCACATATCCCCCTATTGTTGAAGAATCAGTTTTTGGATATTCCAAATCAAATTTTTTATATAAATCTTTTATATTCATTCCACCATCTGAAATAATACTCCCCTGACTATTGATTTTTAGACTAGCAATAGGACTATCGATTTCATCTACTATTTCACCAACAATTTCCTCAATTATGTCTTCTAGAGTTATAAGACCTAATAATTCACCATATTCATCAATTACAAAAGATAAATGTTCCTTTTTTTTCTTAAAAGAAAATAGTTGATCTAATAAATTTGTTGTTTCTGGAATAAACCATGGTTTTTTTAAGTGATTTAAAATTGTAGATTTATCATTAAGTGAGTTTTTAAAATCTATATTTAAAGTTCTTTTATCCAATAATCCAATAATATTTTCAGGATTACCATTCCAAAATGGTATTCTTGTAAATTTACTTTTATTTATTTCGTTAATTGTTTGTTTTAAATCTAATTCTGCATTTATTGAAAAAATATTTTTTCTATGAGTAAAAACATCTTCAACAGTAGTATCATTTAAAGTTAGGATACTTTGCAGCATTTCCTTTTCTTGTTCTGAATTAGGATCAGAGGTTTTATATAGATCAATGATTCCACTAAGTTCTTCTTCAGTTCTTTCATCTGAAATTTCTTTTTCAAGTAATTTTTTTTTGTTAATAAATAAACTGACTATTGAGTTAATAAAAAAAACAAAAGGAAAAAGTAATCTATTCAAATAAAATATAATAGGTCCAATAAGTATTGCAGTCCTTGTAGGCTTATTTATTGAATATGTTTTAGGTAAGACTTCTGCAAATAGAACAAGCAAAAAAGTCATTAAAATTGTAGCGTAAAATATTCCTGTTACTCCAAATAGATCATAAAAGAAGGCTGTTGCTAATGCTGAAGCAAGAATGTTAACTAAGTTATTTGAAAGTAAAAGTGAAGATATCACGGTATCTTTTGAGTCTATAATCTTTTTTACATATTTTGCACCTATACTTCCCTTTTTGATTTTTGATATAATTCTTGCTTTTGAAGCAGCAGTTATAGCAGTTTCTGAACCTGAGAGAAAACCTGATATTAATATCAAAAATATAATTAAAATTAATAATAACAAATTTGTAATTGACATTGAGTTTTATTTAATTAATTTTTCTATTTGATGTATATTTAATCCTCTTTTATAATATGATTTTCCAATATTTTTAAGAAGTATTAAATTAATTTTACCTTGATTATTTTTTTTATCTGCAGCAATAATTTCATATAATCTTTTTTTATTTTGTTTTTTATCGAAAGTTGGCAATCCAACTATTTTAAAATGATTAAGAATTTTTTCATATTGGCTTTTTGTTAGATAATTTAGTTTGTATGATATTTTTGAAGCAATAATCATTCCAATTGAAATTGCCTCCCCATGAGTTAAGGTTTTTCCATAGTTATTCATTGTTTCTAATGCATGTCCAAAGGTATGACCAAAATTAAGCATTGCTCTTGAATGTGAATTAATTAATTTTTCTTTTTCATCTTTTTTAACATATTTTGCCTTAATATTAATACTTTTAGCAATTGCATCTATCACAATATTATTATTTAAAGACAATAATTTATTGAAGTTTTTTTGAAGCCAGAAAAAAAATTTTTTATCATTAATTAAAGCATGCTTTACAATTTCTGCGTATCCTGATTTAATTTGTTTTTTGCTTAAAGATTTTAGCATTGATGGATCTATGATTACTAAATCTGGTTGGTAAAAAGTACCTATTAAGTTTTTTCCAAATTTAGTATTTATACCATTTTTACCACCTATAGAACTGTCAACTTGAGATAACAATGTTGTAGGCACTAAAATAAATTTAACTCCTCTTAAAATGGTACTAGCTACAAAGCCACAAAGATCACCAATTGTACCACCTCCAATAGCAATGATAGTGGAAGATCTATCAATATTTAATTGCAAAAGTTTAATATTTAATTTTATATAATCATTAAAAGATTTAATTTGTTCTGATGAATGAATCTCAATTATTTTAACATTAGCCCTTCTTCGGATTTTTTTATTTATAATACTAGATAATTTTTTATCTACTATTATAAATATTTTTGATTTTTTAATTATTGAAGAATTAAAAAAATTAACAACACCATTATTTTCAATTTTAATACTGTATTTTTTACTTTTAGTTTTTATCTTAATTATTCTTTTCATATAGATTTAGAAATTTATCAATAAATAATCTGCTATTTTTATAAGGTGAAGTATGTGTGTTATTAATTCTTATGTCTGCAAGTAAGTAATACTTTCTTCTATAACTGTCTAGATCTTTAATTTTTTTTTTAATATTAGCATTTTTTAATAAAGGTCTATTTTTAGAATATTTCAATCTTTTTGTCAGTTCATTAACATTTACATCAAGGAATAGTGTCAGTGATTCATTTTTTAATTTTTGTCTAATTTTTTGATTTAAAATGGAACCTCCACCTAGTGATATTATAATATTTTTTTTTGCAATTAATTTAATCACTACTTCTTTTTCAATTTTTCTAAAATAATCTTCGCCATTTTCTGAAAAAATTTCATTTATAGTTTTTTTGGTATATTTCGATATCTCATTATCACTATCAAAATGTCTAAAACCAAACTTTTTAGCAATAATCTTACCAATAACAGACTTTCCAGAACCCATATGGCCCACTAAGGCAATATTATTTTTGTTAAGATTGCTTAATATGTTCTTTAACTGATGATTTTTCATAATTTTGACAATATTTTATCTCAAATACTAAAAATAACTTAAAAAATTTTTTTTTATCTGTATTTATCACGTTTTATATCATTTATTGGAAATAATTATGAAAAAAAAATATTTGTTTATTTCTCTTTTTTTACTTTTATCGGTAATTTTTATAAGTATTTTTTTTGTAGAAATTCCTTCTCCCTCTAAGATAATTTCTGAAAAATATAAATTGGAAAACTAATGAAATTATTGTTTTTTTTAATAATTTTTATTTTCTTTTGTCAAAGATCTTATTCTGAAGAAATCAAAATTATTGAATTGGATGATCAAAATATTGATCAAGGATTAATTAAGAGTATTGAAGCTGAAGAATTATCTCAGGATACACCAACAGTAGAAAATAAAACAGATGAAGAATTAAATACTTCTGAGTCTAAAACAATATTAAATGAGAGTGAAATTATTGTTGAAGAAGATGAAATAGACAATGAAATAACTTCATTACCTGATTATTGGGAAAATGCAGACAAAGATGAAATAATTTTTTTATTTGAAAATATGAAACCCAGCTATTCAAATGTTTTAAACGATACCTTAGTTGAAATATTAAAATATAATTCAAAAAGCCCTAAAAATTTCAATGAAGATGATTTTAATTATTTAAAAATTGATAGTTTAATAAAATTAAATGAAAGAAAAGAAGCATTTAATATGATTAATTTGTTTAATAATAATGAAAAACATTTAAATTTTTACAATGTTTTTAAATTAAATTATTATTTTTCAATCTATGATCTTAATCAGGCTTGTGACTTTGCTAATTCTAATGATATAAAAGATTTAGATATTAATAAAAATTATTTGTTAAAAGTTGATATTTTTTGTTCTTTTATTCAAAACAAGATAAATGAAGCAGATTTTTTAAATTCACTTTTACAGGATACCAATGATAACGATAGTTATTTTCAAAAAATTTTCTTAAATTTAAAAAATTCAGACAACAGTTTAATAAATATCAATTCTTATGAGCTTGATCAAAACTTGTTGCCACTCTACAGCGCTATGATTAGAGTAGGCGATATGCCTTTAAGTCAAAAATTTTTGGATTATGATTCTGATAATTTATCAGAACCTATAATTCTTAGTAGATCTTCGGATATTTCACTTAGGTTAAGCGCATCTCACAAAGCTTATATGAAAAAAAAATTTAATGCTGAGAGTTTATCTGCTTTGTATCAAACGGTAGATTTTAGCTCAGAAGAATTAAATAATTATGATGAAATGATTAAAAAATTGAAAAATAAGCCTGAAATTTGTATGGCTTTTCTTTTTCAGAGAGCTACTATACAAATATTACCTATTACGAGAATACAAGCTCTTTTAGATTTTTGGAATTTTGCAGAACAAAATGATTTAGATATATTAGCATACGACGTCTCTCAAAAATTTATTAATACCATAGAGCCGTCTTCAGAATTATCTGAGTTTGGTATAAGTATTGCTAGAGCACATATTTATAATAATAATTTTGACTTAGCAGATGAATGGATTCTTTTTTCAGAAAATTATTTGTCAGATGAATCAAATTATGAAGAGGAAATGGAATCTTTAAAACTTTTGTATAATTTAAAAAACTCTAATAATGATAATGAATTCAATAATATTTTAATAGCTAATTTATATCAACTTGATAGCTTCCTTTATAAGAAAATTAATAATAATATTGATAAACAAGAAATACTTTTAACTGTATTATCAGCTATTAATGAAAATTTTGAGACAAGTTTATCAAAAAATAGAAAATTAGTTGATAAAAGAGAAATGCCTTCAAGATATTTAATAAATAAAATTAAATACTCATACAAATCAAAAAATTATGGTGAATTAATTTTAAGTATTATTATTTCAATGACAGATAAAAACTGGAATGAGGTACATCCTGAACATTTAAGAATAATTTTGTCATCTTTGCAAGATAATTTAACAGAAGGAATTTTTAGAGAAATTATTCTTGAAATACTTAAAGAAACAAAAATTATTTAATGATAAAGTATTTTGATTTTGAAAAATCTATTGAAGATTTAGACAAAAAAATAAATTTAATCAAAGATTCTAATGAAGAAAATAAAGAAAAAATATTAGAAAATTATAATTCTGAAAAAAAAATTCTGTTTCAAAATATTTACAGCTCTTTAAATTCATGGCAAAAAGTTCAAATAGCAAGACATCCTGATAGACCACATACATTAGATTATATAAAAAATATTTTTTCTAATTTTATTTCCCTTTCTGGAGATAAAAAATTTGCAGAAGATGAGGCTGTTATTGGTGGATTTGCAAAAATTGATAATAAATCAGTATTAGTAGTTGGCACCGAAAAGGGAAATAATATGGAAACAAGAATTAAACATAATTTTGGTATGGCAAAACCAGAAGGATATAGAAAATTTCAGAGATTTTTAACTTTAGCAGAAAAATTCGACTTGCCTGTAATAACGTTCATAGATACAGCTGGAGCATATCCAGGTAAAGAAGCTGAAGAAAGAGGTCAATCTGAATCTATTGCCTCATCAATTGCTAAAAGTTTGAAAACTAAGACTCCAATAATTTCAGTAATAATTGGTGAGGGAGGATCAGGAGGAGCAATAGCTTTAGCTACAGCTGATAGGGTTTTAATGTTAGAAAATGCCATTTACTCAGTAATTTCTCCAGAAGGATGTGCATCTATTCTTTGGAGAGATATTGATGCTGTGCAAAAAGCAGCTGAAGCATTGAAGTTAACAGCTAAAGATTGCCTTAAGTTAAAAATAATCGATGAGATAATAAATGAAACTCCTGGAGGAGCTCACAGATTTAGTAAAGAACAATTTTTAATAACTAAAAGTATTATTAATGAAAAATTAAAGGAATTGACTAAGATTGTACCAGACAATTTAATATCTGAAAGAAATAAAAAATTTTTAAATATTACTTCAAATTATTTACCATGACAATTTTTATATTTTTTTCCTGAACCACAAGGACAAGGTTCATTTCTTCCAATTTTTTTCCTTAATATATTACTTCCAGTTCCTACAATTTTTTCACTTTCATTATTTTCTTTATCTTTATTAGGCATAGCAGCTACTAACTCAACATTAAATAAAGTTTTTAGAACCTTGCTATTTTGAGAAGATAACATTTGATCAAAATAATCAAAAGATTCTTTTTTATATTCATAGAATGGGTCTTTACCACCCATAGCTCTTAAATTGACGCTTCCTCTTAGAGCATCCATAGCTGCTAAATGATCTTTCCAATCTTTGTCCAAACAAAAAAGCATAACTCTTTTTTCTGCAACTTTTAATAATTCTTCAGAATATTTAATTTTTTTGTCATTATATTTCTTATTTATCTGGTCCAGAATTCTTTTTCTAATTTCCTCTTCATCAACTCCTTCTTCCTCCATCCAATTTTTTACAGGTAAATTTAATCCAAATATATCACTAATTTTATTACTTAATAAATCACTATTCCATTCATGACTATATTTTTTTGGCGGAATGCTTTCAAAAACAATTTCTTCTATTGTATCGTTTATCATTTCAT
>MDTE01021312.1_pt1 | contig 22382 bp, 20 predicted proteins | sample 811231 | NCBI WGS metagenome assembly MDTE01 (sample SAMN05326651, study PRJNA326480) | marine metagenome | isolation source: seawater | place: Indian Ocean: Red Sea | collected 2010 | reverse complement strand
TAGGAGGCAATTTTTTTTCCTCACTAATATCTTCAATAAGATTGTTTAAACCTGGGAGAATTACTAATGCCATCTATGATGGGTAAATTGAATAATGGTTGAAAATTAATTAATCTTTTATGGTACAAAGACTAATCTTTAATACTTCATTAAAAGGAATCTTCTTTATCTTACCTTTAATGTTAATTGCTAAATAATCTTTAGACTTTTCATAAAGTAAACCATTCAAAATTTTGTTTTTTGAATTTTTTTGATTTAACTCAACATTAACTGGAAATCCTTTAAAAGTTTTGAAGTCTCTTTCTGAGGTTAATTCATCGCTGACCCCTTGACTACTTATTTCTAACACATATGAACAATTTAAAAGATTTGAGTTTTCAATTACAGTAGATATTGGATTGTTAAATTCTGTACAATCATCAAGTGTTACATCTTCTCCATTGGCTTTTCTTATGAATATTTCAAAACATATTGGATTTTTATTTGTTAGTAATTTATAACTACAAATTTCAAAATCAAAATCTTTAGCAACCTGTTTAATTAGTATTTCTAGTTTTTGAACTTTCTCTGTATTCAATTTTTGAAAAAATAAAATTTAGTTAAGTGTTATTTAAATAATAGATAAATTTTTAGAAAATTTTAAATATGTATTTTATGGATGTAAACAAATAATCAACAATAGTTTATTTATTCAACTAAATTTTATTTTATACAATTTTAAAACTTCTCCAAAAATAAATGAAATTTCTAGAAATTAAATTTAATGATTTAATCAAAATATTAATTACTATATTTCTTTGTTTAGTTAATTTCTTACAACAAAATGAGGTTTTAGCTTTAAGTTCCTTCGAAAATCATAATTTTGTTTCGGAAGCTGTAAAGGTTGTTAGTCCAGCTGTTGTGAAAATTGATACTGAGCGTTTAGTTGAAAGGCAGCAGTTTGATCCAACTCTACTTGATCCTTTACTAAGAGATCTACTTGGAGATATTGGGACTGTTCCAGATAAAGAGAGAGGTCAAGGCTCAGGAGTAATTATTGATCAAAATGGTTTAGTTCTTACAAACGCTCATGTTGTTGAGAGAGTTGATACGGTTTCAGTAACTTTGGCTGATGGAAAGATATGCGATGGACAGGTTTTGGGGACTGATGCAGTAACAGATTTGGCTTTGGTTAAAATTAAGGATTTAAAAACCTCTAGTTTTGCACCTCTTGGAGATTCTGAAGATCTTGAAGTTGGTGATTGGGCAATAGCACTTGGAACCCCTTATGGTTTAGAAAAAACAGTCACTCTTGGAATAGTTAGTAGCTTACATAGAGATATTAATAGCTTAGGATTTTCGGATAAAAGACTTGATTTAATACAAACTGATGCTGCGATCAATCCTGGGAATTCTGGAGGTCCACTAATCAACTCAAATGGGGAGGTTATAGGAATCAATACTCTTGTAAGAAGCGGTCCTGGTGCAGGGTTAGGTTTTGCTATTCCGATTAACTTGGCTAAAAATGTTTCTGATCAACTGCTTAAAGATGGCAAAGTCATTCATCCATATTTGGGCGTACAGTTAATTTCTTTGAATCCTAAAATTGCGAAAGAACACAACAAAGATCCTAATTCACTTGTTCAATTACCTGAAAGATCTGGAGCTTTAATTCAATCAGTAATACCTAATAGCCCTGCTGAAAAAGCTGGACTAAGAAGAGGAGATTTAGTAATCGCAACTGAAAATATTTCTATAGAGGAACCGAAAGCTCTTCTTGATGAAGTAGAGAAAGCTCAAATAGGTAAAGTATTTTTATTAAACGTTGTGAGAGATAATAAAGAGATAAAGGTTAATATTAAACCTGAGCCTCTTCCAGGTTTGACATAAATAACCTATACAAACTATATAATCAATAAACCTAAAATAAAAATTTTGGATTCACAGACTCAAATGAAGAAAATAGTTGCAGATGCAGCTATTAAAGAAGTAGAAAGTGACATGATACTTGGATTAGGATCCGGATCAACAGCAGCCCTTATGATTAAAAGCCTCGCTGATCAAATTCGTGCGGGCAAACTGAAAAATATTAAAGGCGTTGCAACTTCCTTTCAATCTGAAGTACTTGCACTTGAACTCGGAATTCCTCTCATTGATTTGGCTTCAGTTTCACAAATTGATTTAGCAATTGATGGAGCAGATGAAGTTGATCCAGGATTTCAATTGATAAAAGGTGGCGGTGCATGCCATGTCAGAGAAAAATTAGTTGCATCAAAAGCTAATAAATTATTAATCGTAGTGGATGAAACCAAAATGGTACAAAATTTAAACAAAAAATTTCCTCTTCCTGTAGAAGTGCTTCCCAATGCTTGGAAACACGTTGAAGATTTAATTTCAGAAATGAGTGGTAGTTCTACTCTGAGAATGGCGTCAAAAAAAGCGGGACCAGTCGTTACTGATCAAGGTAATTTGATTTTAGATGTACTTTTTGAAAATGGCATTGAGTTTCCCAAAGAAATAGAAATGAGAATTAATAATTTACCTGGAGTTTTGGAGAATGGTTTATTTGTTGACCTAACAGATAATGTCTTAGTTGGCAAAATTGAAAACGGTGATCCAGTTGTATATTCACCCTCAAAAGTAGTTTAATCTCTAAACCTAATCTCTACAGAATTCGCATGACTATGCAAACCTTCACTTTTTGCAAGGTTTATAATATCTAAACTATTAACTCTTAAACTCTCCTCATTAAATTCTATTATTGAAGTATTTTTCATAAAAGTTTCAACACCTAAAGAACCACTAAATCTTGAATTTCCCGATGTCGGTAACGTGTGATTTGGTCCAGCTAGATAATCTCCTACAGCTTCGGGTGTCCATGCTCCAAGAAATATTGCTCCTGCATTTTCTACGCTTTTGAGGACTTCTCTTGGATCAGAGGTGATAATTTCTAGGTGTTCGGGTGCGAATGTATTGCTTAGTTCAATACAAGATTCGTAGTTATCACAAATAACGATGAGCCCCCAATTTTTTATTGATTCCATGCAAATTTCTTTTCTTGGGTGATTTTCAATAGTTTTATAAATATCATCAAAAACTTCTTGAGCCTGTTCATGTGATGTTGTTAATAGTATTGAGGAAGCTAAAGGATCATGTTCTGCCTGAGCAAGTAAATCAGAGGCTAATTGCGAGGTTTTAGCTGTTTTATCTGCAATAATTAATATCTCACTTGGGCCAGCTAAAGAATCAATACCAGTAGATCCATATATTTGCTTTTTAGCGGTCGTCACGAAAATATTTCCTGGACCTGTGATTACATCAACTTTTTTGATTTGCTTTGTACCGAATGCCAATGCTCCAATTGCTTGAGCTCCTCCAATTCTGAAAACTTTATCAATACCAGATAAATAAGCTGCCGCTAAAACTGTTTGATTTAATTTTCCTTCTTTATTTCCGGGAGATACCATTGCTATTTCTTCTACTCCAGCTACTTTTGCAGGCACTGCATTCATTAGAACTGTGCTTGGATATGCAGCTCTACCTCCAGGAATATATATTCCTGCACTTTTAACGGGTCTCCATCTTCTCTCGACTAAGTCACCAAATTCGCCTTTGACCGTAAAAGATGATGGAATTTCTTTTTCGTGAAACTTTTTAATTCTTTCATATGCTTTTTCCAACGAAATTTTTAATTTACTATCAATTTTGTTCCATGCATCCTCTAATTCAAATGAACTTAATTTCATCGGGTAAGGATTGAAACCATCAAATTTTTTTGTGTATTTTTCTACTGCAAGGTCACCATTCTTTTTTACGTCCTGAAGAATGTCATCTACAATATTATTTATCTGGTAATTTTTATCAGAAGTAGTTCTCCCAGAAATTCTTTTCAATTCATCAAACGCTTCTTTTTTATTACTTATTATCCTCATATTCTTAATTTTTTAAAATTTTCAGTTTAAAAATCAAAATTAATTGCACTATCTAATTATATATGATTGATCACTAGTCTATTTGTTTGTTATTATAAGAATCTTATAACAAAAAATTCTGTGGCAAATAACAAATCAGCTCAAAAAAGAATTCAAATTGCTGAAAGAAATCGTTTAATTAATAAATCATATAAATCAACTGTGAGGACTCTTACTAAAAAAACTTTAGAAAATTGCGAAAAATATAAAAAAGAGCCTAATGACAGTAACAAAAAGTTAGTTCAATCAAGTCTTAGTGAGGCTTTTAGCTTAATTGACAAGGCAGTTAAAAAAAATGTTTTACACAAGAACAATGGAGCTAACAAAAAATCTAAGATTAATAAATTTGTAAAAACTATTCTCACCAAATAGTCAAAAGTCAATCCACGATATGAGCCATCTTGAACTCATTGATTCTCACTGTCATTTAATATTTGAGAATTTTGACCAAGACCTTGAAGAAGTTGTTTCAAGATGGCGTTCTAGAGGAGTAAAAAAACTTCTTCATGCATGTTGCGAATTATCTGAAATTCCTAAATTAAAAAAATTATCTCATATTTTTAATGAAGTTTATTATTCAGTAGGTTTACATCCTTTAGAAGCGGGCAAATGGGAAAAAAATTATAAATCCCTTTTAAGGAATGCAGCTCAAGAAGATCGAAGAGTATTAGCTATAGGAGAGTTAGGTCTAGATTTTTTTAAAAGCGAAAATAAAAAGGAACAGATAAACGCTTTAATTCCGCAAATGGAGCTGGCTTATGAATTAAATCTGCCAGTAATAATTCACTGCAGAGATGCTGCAACTGCAATGCTCAATATTTGCAATGATCTAGATAAGTTGGGAAAATGTCCAAGAGGGGTTCTACATTGCTGGACTGGAAGTCCAGAGGAAATGAAGCAATTTTTAGATCTTGGATTCTATATAAGTTTTAGTGGTATAGTTACATTCCCAAAGGCATATCAAATTCATGAGTGTGCGAAAATTGTCCCTAACGATAGATATTTAATTGAAACGGATGCCCCCTTTTTGGCACCCGTCCCACATAGAGGCAAAAGAAACGAACCCGCTTTTGTGGAAAATGTTGCCGTCTATCTAGCAAATCTAAGATCTTCTAAATTAATTAACATTGCCCAAGAGTCAACTAAGAATGCTGAAGATTTGTTTAAATTTGACTTGTTAAAATGACGCCGAAGCTGCTAATATGAAAAATTACTGGCAAATTCTCTTAATTATTAGTATTAAACTATTACTTTTAGGGACTTACTAAATGTAATTCTTACTAAAAGAAGTTTAAAAAGTAGCTTTTTTGATTCAAGAGTTAAATCTTGATTTCAGGTTAAAAACCTATTTTTTTTCTAAAATTTAGGACAATTTATAGTAAATATTAAATCTTACATAGACGCGGGTTTTCTTGGATGAGCAGTAGCGCTTTACAGGTAGCAAAAACAGCTACCTATTTACCAGATTTAGTTGAGGTACAGAGGGCAAGTTTTAAATGGTTTTTAGAAAAAGGTTTAATTGAGGAATTACAAAATTTTTCTCCAATCACTGACTACACAGGAAAGTTAGAATTACACTTTATTGGTGAAGATTACAGGTTAAAAAGACCTAGACATGATGTTGAGGAGGCAAAAAGAAGAGATGCCACCTTTGCTTCACAGATGTATGTCACGTGCAGGCTTATTAATAAAGAAACAGGAGAAATAAAAGAGCAGGAAGTTTTTATTGGAGAATTACCCTTAATGACGGAAAGAGGAACTTTCATCATTAACGGAGCAGAAAGAGTAATTGTAAATCAAATTGTTCGTAGTCCAGGTGTTTATTTTAAAGATGAACAAGATAAAAATGGCAGGAGAACATATAATGCCAGCGTTATTCCAAATAGAGGAGCTTGGTTAAAATTCGAGACTGATAAAAATAATCTTCTTTTTGTAAGAGTTGATAAAACAAGAAAAATTAATGCGCACGTTCTTATGAGGGCTATGGGTCTCTCAGATAACGATGTGATTGATAAATTAAGACATCCAGAATTTTATCAAAATTCGATTGATTCTGCTAACGATGATGGTATAAATTCAGAGGATCAAGCATTATTAGAGTTATATAAAAAGTTACGTCCTGGTGAGCCACCATCTGTATCTGGTGGACAACAACTTTTGCATAGTAGATTTTTTGATCCTAAAAGATACGACTTAGGTAGAGTAGGTAGATACAAGATTAATAAAAAGCTTAGATTAACTGTTCCTGATGACATAAGAACGCTTACACATGAGGATGTACTATCCACAATTGATTACCTCATAAACCTTGAACTTGATATTGGAGGAGCAAGTCTAGATGATATCGATCATTTAGGAAATAGAAGAGTTAGATCTGTTGGCGAATTACTGCAAAATCAAGTCAGAGTAGGTCTCAATCGATTAGAAAGAATTATTAAAGAAAGGATGACTGTTGGTGAGACGGATTCTTTGACTCCTGCTCAACTTGTGAACCCAAAACCTTTGGTTGCTGCAATCAAAGAGTTTTTTGGCTCTAGTCAGTTAAGCCAATTCATGGATCAAACTAATCCACTTGCTGAATTAACTCATAAAAGAAGGATTTCGGCATTAGGTCCGGGAGGACTTACGAGAGAGAGAGCAGGTTTTGCAGTAAGAGATATTCATCCCTCTCATTATGGTAGATTGTGTCCTATCGAGACTCCAGAAGGGCCAAATGCAGGATTGATTAACTCTCTGGCAACACATGCGAGAGTAAACGAATATGGATTTATTGAAACCCCATTCTGGCAAGTAGATAAAGGTAAAGTTGTTAAAGAAGGGAACCCTATCTATTTATCTGCAGACTTAGAAGATGAATGTAGAGTTGCCCCAGGCGATGTTGCGACAGATAAAGACGGTAACATACTTGCTAATTTGATCCCTGTTAGATATAGACAAGATTTTGAAAAAGTACCACCTCATCAAGTTGATTATGTTCAACTTTCTCCGGTTCAAGTAATTTCTGTAGCAACATCTTTGATACCCTTTTTGGAGCATGATGACGCAAACAGGGCTTTAATGGGTTCTAATATGCAACGTCAGGCAGTCCCATTACTTAGACCTGAACGTCCATTAGTCGGAACAGGATTAGAATCTCAAGTCGCAAGAGATTCAGGTATGGTTCCAATTACTAAAGTCAATGGAACTGTTTCCTATGTGGATTCTAATGAGATTGTTGTGAAAGATGATAATGGAAATGAACATTATCATTACCTCCAGAAATATCAAAGATCTAATCAGGATACTTGCCTGAATCAAAGGCCAATAGTAAAAATTGGAGATCAAGTAATCTCTGGACAAGTTCTTGCCGATGGCTCAGCATGTGAAGGAGGCGAAATAGCTCTGGGTCAGAATGTTTTGATAGCCTATATGCCTTGGGAAGGGTACAACTATGAAGACGCTATACTCGTAAGCGAAAGAATGGTTACAGATGATTTATATACATCTGTACATATTGAGAAATATGAAATAGAGGCGAGACAAACAAAACTTGGTCCAGAAGAAATTACTCGAGAGATTCCAAATATTTCAGAAGAGAGTTTAAATAATCTTGATGAAATGGGCATAATAAGAATCGGCGCGTTCGTAGAAAGTGGAGATATTCTTGTTGGAAAAGTTACCCCTAAAGGAGAGTCAGATCAACCTCCTGAAGAAAAATTATTGAGAGCAATATTTGGCGAAAAAGCAAGGGATGTTAGAGATAATTCTCTTAGAGTTCCAAAAACTGAAAAAGGGAGAGTGTTGGATGTCCGTATTTATACTAGAGAACAAGGAGATGAATTGCCTCCTGGTGCAAACATGGTGGTAAGGGTTTATGTGGCTCAAAGGAGAAAAATACAAGTTGGAGACAAAATGGCTGGAAGACATGGAAATAAAGGAATAATAAGTAGAATCCTTCCAAGAGAAGATATGCCTTATTTGCCAGATGGTACTCCGGTTGATATTGTTCTAAATCCTCTTGGAGTGCCTAGTAGAATGAATGTTGGCCAAGTGTTTGAATTGTTGATGGGTTGGGCTGCCTCAAATTTAAATTGTAGAGTTAAAGTAGTACCCTTTGATGAAATGTATGGAGCTGAAAAATCACACCAGACAGTTCAAGCATTTTTAAAAGAGGCATCAAAACAGCCAGGCAAAGATTGGGTTTACAATCCTGAAGATCCAGGGAAGTTACTCCTTAAAGACGGTAGAACAGGAGAGCCATTTGATCAGCCTGTTGCAGTTGGATATTCTCATTTTCTTAAGCTTGTTCATCTGGTAGATGATAAGATCCATGCAAGATCTACTGGTCCTTATTCTCTTGTAACGCAGCAACCTCTAGGTGGAAAAGCTCAACAAGGCGGTCAAAGGCTTGGTGAAATGGAGGTTTGGGCACTAGAAGCGTATGGAGCTGCCTATACTCTTCAAGAACTATTGACAGTGAAATCAGATGATATGCAAGGGAGAAATGAAGCATTAAATGCAATAGTAAAAGGTAAACCCATCCCTAGACCTGGTACTCCTGAATCATTTAAGGTACTTATGAGGGAATTACAATCCCTAGGTTTAGATATTGGAGTTTATACAGATGAAGGTAAAGAGGTTGATTTAATGCAAGATGTGAACCCTAGAAGAAATACTCCCTCAAGGCCTACTTATGAATCTCTTGGAACCTCTGAATATGAGGAAGATTAAGTACTCCATTAAAACTTTATTTATTTAAATCTTCAACAATGACTAACAGCAACTTAAGAACTGAAAATCACTTTGATTACGTTAAAATTTCTATTGCTTCACCACAAAGGATAATGGACTGGGGTCAAAGGACTCTTCCGAATGGACAAGTGGTTGGAGAAGTCACAAAACCAGAGACCATTAACTATAGAACATTAAAACCTGAAATGGATGGCCTTTTTTGTGAAAAGATTTTTGGTCCTTCAAAAGATTGGGAATGTCATTGTGGGAAATACAAAAGGGTAAGACATCGTGGAATTGTTTGTGAAAGATGCGGCGTTGAGGTAACCGAGAGTAGAGTTAGAAGACACAGAATGGGCTATATAAAGCTCGCTGCACCAGTTTCACATGTTTGGTATTTAAAAGGAATTCCAAGTTATGTAGCGATTCTTCTCGATATACCTCTAAGAGATGTTGAGCAAATAGTATATTTTAATTGCTACGTTGTCTTAGATCCAGGAGATCACAAAGAGCTGAAGTATAAACAACTTCTTACTGAGGATGAATGGTTGGAAATTGAGGATGAAATTTATGCTGAAGATTCAACTATTGAAAATGAACCATTTGTAGGCATTGGAGCAGAAGCTTTAAAACAATTGCTCGAGGACTTAGATTTAAATCAAATTGCAGAGGAACTTAGAGAAGAAATTACAACCAGTAAAGGCCAAAAGAGAGCAAAACTCATAAAAAGGATTAGGGTTATTGACAATTTCATCGCGACAAATGCAAAGCCTGAATGGATGGTTTTGGATGCGATTCCAGTTATACCTCCTGACCTTAGACCTATGGTACAGCTAGATGGGGGAAGGTTCGCTACCTCTGATCTAAACGACCTCTATAGAAGAGTAATCAATAGAAATAATAGGCTTGCAAGGCTCCAAGAAATTTTAGCTCCTGAAATTATTGTAAGAAATGAGAAAAGGATGTTACAAGAGGCAGTTGATGCATTGATTGACAATGGGAGGAGAGGTAGAACAGTAGTTGGAGCAAATAATAGAGCTTTGAAATCTCTAAGCGATATTATTGAAGGAAAACAGGGTAGATTTAGGCAAAACCTTTTAGGAAAGCGTGTTGATTATTCAGGCAGGTCAGTAATTGTTGTAGGCCCCAAATTAAAAATGCATCAATGTGGACTTCCAAAAGAAATGGCTTTAGAGCTCTTTCAACCTTTTGTAATTCACAGATTAATACGACAAAATATAGTAAACAACATTAAAGCGGCCAAGAAATTAATTCAAAAAGGTGATGATGAAGTAATGCAAGTGCTTCAAGAAGTTATTGAAGGACATCCTATTCTTCTAAATAGAGCACCAACCCTCCATAGATTAGGTATTCAAGCTTTCGAGCCTAAATTAGTTGGAGGTAGGGCAATACAATTACATCCACTTGTTTGTCCTGCATTTAATGCTGATTTTGATGGGGATCAAATGGCTGTTCATGTGCCGTTAGCATTAGAGGCCCAAACTGAAGCAAGAATGCTCATGCTAGCTAGCAACAATATCCTCTCTCCTGCAACTGGTGAACCAATAGTCACACCATCACAAGATATGGTATTAGGGTCTTATTATCTGACAGCGTTGCAACCAAATTATAGGAAGCCAGAATTTGATAATAGTAAGAGTACCTTTGCTTCATTAGAGGATGTAATTTTTGCTTATGAAGATAAAAGGTTAGAATTACATGAATGGGTATGGGTAAGATTTAATGGTGAAGTTGAGGATGATGACGAGGGCATAAAACCCAAGGAAATTAAAGAATTAGAAGATGGATCGCGATTAGAAACTTGGAAATTTAGAAGAGATAGATTTGATTCAGGAAATAACCTCATTAGCAGATTCATCTTAACTACAGTAGGTAGAGTTGTAATGAATCATACAATTATCGATTCTGTTTCTTTAACGTGATCTTCAAAAAAATCAATCCTTAATCTCCATCTAGTAACATGACATCCTCAAAACCAAAAAAAAAATACAAGAGTCCGCAAAACTACTAAGAATTCCAAAAATAATAACAAAATGACAATGCCTAAATTAACCAAAACGCCACCTTCATTCAAAAATAAAGTTGTAGATAAAAAGGCCCTCAAAAATCTAGTCTCTTGGGCTTATAAAACTCACGGCACTGCTGTAACATCTGCGATGGCTGATAATTTGAAAGATTTAGGATTTAAATATGCCACACAAGCAGCAGTCTCTATTTCCGTGGAGGACTTAAAAGTCCCAGAAGCTAAACAAGATCTTATTGGACAAGCTGAAGAGCAAATAACAGCGACAGAAGAATGTTACAGACTTGGAGAAATAACAGAAGTTGAAAGACATACGAAAGTTATCGATACATGGACTGAAACGAACGAAAGATTAGTTGATGCAGTTAAAAATAATTTCAACCAAAATGATCCGCTTAATTCAGTCTGGATGATGGCAAATTCTGGTGCTAGAGGAAATATGTCTCAAGTTAGACAACTTGTTGGTATGAGAGGTTTAATGGCTAATCCTCAGGGGGAAATTATTGATTTACCAATAAGAACTAATTTTAGAGAAGGACTTACAGTGACTGAATATGTTATTTCTTCTTATGGAGCAAGAAAAGGTCTGGTTGATACGGCATTAAGAACTGCTGATTCAGGTTATTTAACTCGAAGACTGGTTGATGTAGCTCAAGATGTAATTGTAAGAGAGGAAGATTGTGGAACTGAACGATCCATAGTTGTAGAAGCTGAAGATGGAAAGTATGGTTCTAGGCTGCTTGGAAGACTAACAGCTGAAGATGTTTTTGATTCAGAAGAAAATTTAATTATTTCAAAAAATACAGCAATAGATAACTCACTAACAAAAAAAATAGAGATGTTATCAATTCCAAAGATAAACATTAGATCCCCATTAACTTGTGAAGCTAATCGTTCTGTTTGTAGGAGATGTTATGGATGGGCATTGGCTTATAATCATTTGGTTGATTTAGGCGAAGCCGTAGGAATAATAGCTGCCCAATCCATAGGAGAGCCTGGTACTCAACTTACAATGAGAACTTTTCACACTGGAGGAGTTTCTACTGCTGAGAGTGGAGTCGTAAGATCAAAAATTTCAGGTAAAATAGAATTCAGTTCAAAAGCAAAGACAAGAGGATATAGAACTCCTCATGGTGTAGAGGCTAAACAAGCCGAAGTAGATTTTCAATTGAAGATTATTCCTTCAGGAAATAACTCCTTGAAAACACAAAAAATAGAAGTTACCAGCGGATCTCTATTATTTGTAGAAAATGGTCAAGAAATTGAAGCAGATACAACTGTTGCTCAAATTACTGCTGGTGCAGTTAAAAAAAGTGTAGAAAAAGCTACTAAAGATGTTATTTGTGACTTAGCGGGGCAAGTTAGGTACGATAAAGTAATTCAACCTAAGGATGTAACCGATAGACAAGGAAATATTACTACAAAAGCTCAAAGACTAGGGAGGCTATGGGTTTTGGCTGGTGACGTTTATAATCTCCCTCCCAATGCAAAACCAGTAGTGTCATCTCTAAAGGAGGTTAAAGAAGGTACTGTATTAGCAGAGGCAAGTCAAGCAAGCGAATTTGGTGGTGAAGTTCGCTTAAGGGATTCAATAGGTGATTCAAGAGAAGTTCAAATTGTCACCACTTCAATGATCTTAAATAATTTTAAGTTAGTTGAAGAATCTACACATTCAGGCGAAATATTCCATTTAGAATCAGATGATGGGGTCTCTTACAGATTAAATACTACACCTGGGAGCAAAATTAGTAATGGGGAAGTTATTGCAGATTTAGCTGATGAAAGGTTTAGAACTAAAACTGGCGGACTCGTAAAATACTCTCCTGGATTAAGTGTTAAAAAAGCTAGATCATCCAAAAATGGCTTTGAGGTAAGTCAAGGAGGAACTTTACTTTGGATTCCACAAGAGACACATGAAATTAATAAAGACATTTCTCTTCTAATGACTGAGGATATGAAATGGATCGAAGCGGGAACTGAAGTTGTAAAAGATATATTTAGTCAAACCTCAGGAATTGTTACTATCACTCAGAAAAATGATATTTTGCGCGAAATTACTGTTAGAAATGGATCTTTCCACGAATGTGATGACGAGGAAGTTTTAGATAGATTTGATGAGGAGGGACGGTTAGTCAATCCCGGAGAAAAAATTATGGATGGAGTCGATAATAAAGAGATTCTTTTTGTTCAAAAGTTGGAAACTTCAAAATGTAAAGGGTTACTTTTGAGGACTGTAGAGGAATTTATCATACCTGATCAAGCGGATTTACCTGAGTTGGTACATGTCAAACAAGAAAAAGGTCCACATTTAGGCTTGAAAGCAGTACAGAGGTTAACTTATAAAGATGGTGAATTAATAAAGTCAGTTGAAGGAGTTGAACTTCTCAGAACTCATCTAAGTCTAGAAAGTTTTAATGCTACTCCGCAAATGACCATTGATGTTGAATCAATAAAAGACAAGTCTGATGAATCAATTAATAGATTAAATTTGGTAATACTTGAATCAATACTAGTTAGGAGAGATACTATATCGGATTCAAGTCATGGCTCAACACATACTGAGTTACAAGTAAAAGATAACCAAATTGTGAAAGCAGGAGATGTCATAGCTACAACTCAAATTCTTTGCAAAGAAAAAGGAATTGTTCAGTTGCCAAATATGGCAGATGATGAACCAATAAGAAGGCTAATAGTAGAGAGAGAACAAGATAAAATAAAAATTAATGTCAGTAGTAAGGTATTAGTAAAAGTTGGTGATCGAGTAGTTGATGGGGATAAACTTGGAGAATCCGAGGTATCAACTTCCTGTGGTGAGATAGAGGAAATTTCTAAAAATTCAGTAACTTTGCGTCTTGGAAGGCCATATATGGTTTCTCCTGATTCAGTATTACATGTTAATGATGGAGATTTAGTTCTTAGGGGAGATGGATTGGCTCTACTAGTTTTTGAAAGACAAAAAACTGGAGATATTGTGCAAGGTTTACCTCGAATAGAAGAATTATTAGAGGCAAGGAGACCTCGAGATTCTGCTATTTTATGCAAAAAATCTGGAGTTGTACAAATTAAGGAAGGTAATGATGAAGAGTCGGTATCATTATCTGTTATTGAGAAAGATGATGTTATTAATGAGTATCAAATTTTGCTAGGTAAAAATATTATGGTAAGTGATGGTCAGCAAGTAAGTGGCGGCGAAATTTTAACTGACGGGCCTATTAACCCACACGAGTTATTGGATTGTTTCTTCTTAGATTTAAAAGACCAGAAACCTTTGATGGAGGCAGCCCAAGAATCCATATCAAAACTCCAAAGAAGCATGGTGAATGAAGTTCAAAATGTTTATAAGTCACAGGGTGTGGCAATTGATGACAAACATATTGAAGTTATCGTTAGACAAATGACTAGTAAAGTTCGTATTGAAGATGCAGGAGACACAACCCTGCTCCCAGGAGAATTAATAGAATTGAGACAAGTTGAAGATACAAACCAAGCTATGTCTATTACTGGTGGGGCTCCTGCAGAATTTACACCTGTTTTATTAGGTATTACTAAAGCTTCTTTAAATACAGATAGTTTTATTTCAGCAGCTTCTTTCCAAGAAACAACAAGAGTTCTAACCGAAGCAGCTATAGAAGGCAAATCTGATTGGCTTAGAGGTTTAAAAGAGAATGTTATTATTGGAAGACTTATACCTGCAGGCACTGGTTTCAGTGGCTTTGTCGAAGAATTAGCTTCGGAGGCAGGTCCTCATCCTGATATTTTGGCTGAAGAATCTGGCGGATACAGAAGGGCACAAAATTTAAGACCTGACTACACAGTTGACATGCCTCAATCTTCTGCCATAAGCTCTACTGCAATTCTTGATGATCCAAGTGAAGAAGATTTAGAGACAACGAGAAACAGGCATGGGATTGATCCTAATTCAAGTAATTTTGCAGCTTTTGCAAGGCCTAATGCTGAAAATCAGTTTTCTGAAGATCAATTACCTGATCCCGCTGATTTGGAAGGGCTGCAAGAAGAGGGACTTCTTTCAGATGAATAAAAGCTATTCCTCTTTTGACTTATTAGAATATTGTTTTAATTAATTATGATGATTAAGCCAGAGATTATTCCAAAAAGGAAATTACCTCGTTATGGATTTCATATTTATAACGAAAAGTTGAATGGCAGACTTGCCATGATTGGATTTATCGCGCTACTACTAACTGAATACTTTCTTAAGCATGGTCTATTATTAAGTTAATTAGTTGAACAATCAAAAAATACTTTTAGTTTGAAAAACCTTCTTGGCAGTAGTATAAGAGAATTAGAGAATGTTGCTTTAACTTATGGAGAAGCTGCTTATAGAGGCAGACAAATTTATAATTGGCTTTATAACTATAAAAACAAGCATAAAAATATTGATCAAATTGATGTTTTGCCTCTAGGTTTTAGAAAAAAATTAAAAGAGGATGGTTATTTTATTAATGAATTAAGAAAACAGGAAAAACATTTAGCTAATGATGGAACTTTAAAATTACTTCTTTCAACTAGAGATAATGAGAGTATTGAGTGCGTCGGTATACCTACAGAAAAAAGACTTACTGCATGTCTATCAAGTCAAGTGGGATGTCCTATGGATTGCAAATTTTGTGCCACAGGTAAAGATGGATTAAAGAGATCTTTAAAAGTTAGTGAAATATTAGATCAAATTTTACTTATTGAAAATGAGATGAAAAGAAGAGTCACCAATATTGTTTTTATGGGTATGGGTGAGCCCCTATTAAATATTGATGAATTGCTTTTGTCAATAAGATCAATAAATGAGGATTTTCAGATTAGTCAAAGAAAGATAACCGTGAGTACTGTTGCTATTCCAAAAATGATATCTAAATTATCAGATAAATCTTTTCAAATACTTGGAAAATGTCAATTTACTTTAGCTATTAGCCTGCATGCTTCAAACCAATTTACGAGAGAAATGATTATACCAAGTGCAAAAAACTACAAAATAAAAAATATAATTGAAGACTGCAGGGAGTTCGTAAAAAAAACAGGGAGAAGGGTAAGTTTTGAATATTTAATGCTTAATGGAATTAATGACAAGTTAGAACATGCTGATGAATTAATTGCCTTACTAAAAGGTTTCCAATGTCATGTTAATTTAATTCAGTATAACAAAATTTCAGATGTTGATTTTAAACAAACCAATTTAAAAAGCCTTAAACTTTTTCAATCAAGACTCTCTGCAAATGGAGTAGCTGCTAGCTTTCGCAAAAGCAGAGGCTTAGATAAAAATGCAGCATGCGGTCAGTTAAAACAAAATGTAAAGACGAATAATACTTGATATCTAAAAATAATTTATAAATTTATCATGGAAGCGTTATTATTAACCAATAGAACATTAAAAAAGTTGGGATTTATCAAGACAAAAGTTTTACCTTTCGCAATTGTCAGTCTTTTTGGCATTGCATTTTTAGCAGTAAGCGCAAGAATCTGGTTACCTGGAGATATGATGTCACCTGCCCCAATTAATTAATATTTGAGTTGCTGAAAATGAAAAAAAATAATAGGGATCAAGAAAAAGAAGGTTTAGCGGATATAGCAGTTGATCCTGATGTTTTAGCTAAGGAATTATCTTTGGAAATTGAAATTGATCCTCTTGAACAAATAGATAAGGATAATTTTCCAAAGGAAAGTCTTAATATAACTTCAGAATGTAATGAAGCTCTAAAATTACTTAAAGGTGATAGAGAACAAAGAATACAAGGGTTAAGAATATTTTGCGAGTATAGAGATCAAAGGTCTTTTCCTCTTTTATTACCACTGCTTGATCAACCTTGTCCTGTTGAAAGAATGAGCGCGGTTTATGCACTTGGCCGCAATCCATGCCCTGATGCAGTGCAAAAATTAGTAAGTCTTTTGGAAGGTGATGATAATGCTTATGTAAGGAGGGCGACAGCCTGGAGTTTAGCTAATTATGATAATCAAATTGTTCTAAAGCCTTTAATAAATGCATTAAAGAATGATGTTGCCGCCGTTAGATTATGGTCATCTAGTTCTCTTGCTGAAATTGGTGGCATCTCAGCTCATAATGCTCAATTAGCTGCAGAACAGCTTTTAATAAGTTTAAAAATAGATAATGAGCCTGGCGTAAGGAGTAACTGTATTTGGTCTTTGAGCCGTTTGTATGAAAGGTTAAATGAGGATATTCAGGAAAACTTTATTGATGAATGTACTAAAATTGCTCTATTTGATAAAGAACCATCTGTTATGGAAGAAGCTAAAGTAGCATTGGACGCAATGGGTATGCAAGGTTTTTATAATTAAAAAAAAGATTTTTATCTTCAGAATATTGTTGTTAAGCGTTCAAAACAAAAGTCTTTTTATATTAAAAAAAAAAAAATTTTTAACTTGTACCAACTGAAACAATTATTTTTCGTTATCCTGATTAAAGTATTAGTACTTAGCTATAGAGATTAATGCCTCAAAAAACACTAAGATTTAAAATCCATCAAGACGGCAGGGTTGAAGAAACAGTTGAGGGATTTATTGGAGATGCATGTAACCATGCCACTAAAAAACTTGAAGATTCTCTTGGTGAAGTAAAAGTTAAAAACAAACTATCAGAGGCATTTATAACTAACAAAAGCAAAATTCTTACTACAACTATCAACGAATCTAATGTCACACTTTAGTACAATAAAAACTCAAATAAGAGAAATCAAACCTCTCACGAAGGCATTAAATCAACTTGGTTATACAACTAATCAAGAACAAAATTCAATAAAAGGTTACAATGGCCAATACACAACTGTAGATTTAAGTTTGGATTTGCCTTCTAATACTAAGGTTGGGTTTAAATGGGATAAAGATGCAAATGCGTATGAATTGGTAACTGATCTGCAATTATGGAACCTAGATATACCTATAGAAAGATTCATTTCTAAAGTTACTCAATTATATGCATATCACACAATTATCTCTAAAACTAAAAATGATGGCTATCAACTTGTAGAACAAAAAAATAAAAATGATGGTTCTATCGAATTAGTCCTAACTAAATGGGAAAATTAGAGTTTGAATCTAATACCTTCAAAAAGCTGAATGATTGTGATCAAGATTACCTTAAAACAGGTTACGAGCCCGTTCTTGGAGGAAATTTAGCAGAAAAAGCTGTTTGGGTTGACGAAAGTAGATGTATTGGTTGTAGATATTGTGCTCATGTTGCTACTAACACTTTTATTGTTGATGAAGATTACGGCAGAAGCAGAGCTGTAAGACAAGATGGTGATAATTTAGAAATAGTTCAAGAAGCCATTGATACGTGCCCTGTAGATTGTATCCATTGGGTCCAATTCGAAGAATTGAAAGATTTAGAAAGAAGTCTTGACAGAAATATGTTTCAATCATTAGGTAAACTCCCAAGGATGAATAAGCATTAATTCTCAATGAAAATACCTTGCCGTAGATTTGGTAGGACTAATTTAGAAATGCCCGTTTTGTCATTAGGGGGTATGAGATTTCAAAAAAGTTGGGAACACCTAGATTTTTCGCAAGTTTCATTTGATGAACAAAATAAACTAGAAAGAATTCTAAATTTAGCAGATGGTTATGGCCTGAATCATATTGAGACTGCAAAGTATTATGGTACTTCTGAGATGCAATTGGGAATGGGTTTTAAGAATATTAAAAAAAGACCCAAAATATTGCAAACAAAGATACCACCCAATCGTGATCCTAAAAAATTTGAAAAAGATGTTTTGAAAAGTCTTGAAATATTGAAAGTTGCGAAAATTGATTTGTTAGCAATACATGGAATTAATAGCTCCGAACATCTTCATCAAGCTGTAAGAATAGGAGGTTGCGTAGATGTTTTGAGAAATTTACAAAAACAAAATTTGATTGGATTTATAGGATTTTCTACTCATGGTGAATCCTCACTAATTGAAAGGACCATATCTACAAACTTATTTGATTATGTCAATTTGCATTGGTATTTCATCAATCAGGTAAATTCTAAAGTTATTAATTTGGCACAAAAGTTAGATCTTGGGGTTTTCATAATAAGTCCAACCGATAAAGGAGGGCATCTTCATACTCCTTCAGACAAAATGTTGGAACTTTGCAATCCACTTCACCCCATAGTATTTAATGATCTTTTCTGTTTAAGGAATAAAAAAGTTCATACGATTAGTGTTGGGATAGAAAAAGAAAATGATTTTGATTTACATTTAGAGGCAGTAAATTTGTTATCAGAATCTGATAAATATATCCCAACGATAATAAAAAGATTAAGAGAAGAATCAATCAGTATCTTAGGTTTTGAGTGGTATCAAAATTGGAGTAAAAATCTACCTAGTTGGCAAAATACTCCAGGAAATATTAATATTCCTGTTCTTCTTTGGCTATCAAATCTAATAGATTGCTTAGAATTGGAGGGTTTTGCAAGATCTAGATATCAACTGCTTGGAAATGGAGGTCACTGGTTTCCAGGGGAAAATGCGAATTCATTAGATGTTGATATCTCTGAAAGGCAATTATTAAACGTTATAAAAGGTCATATTGAACCAAGGAAAGTGATTAATAAATTAAGAATTTTAAAAGAGAAATTTGGAGAAAAATCATCTATGAGATTATCTAAAACTTAGCTAATGGGTATTTTTCTGGCTTTCCCGCGCTCCTTGGATAAATTTTAGGACATGGATTTTCAGGTTGAATATAAATAATATTTCTTTGCCCTTTGTTTTTTGGAAGAGCAATATTTCTCTTGCTTATTAATTTACCCTCTAATATTTTTAAAGTTTTATCCAAATTTTTAAAGTCTTCATTATCCCACTTCCCACAAAATAAAATCCCTAATCCTTCTTTTTTTAACATTGGCAAAATATATTCTGAGACTGTGGAAGGATTGCTTACAGCTCTTGTAGTTGCCAAGTCAAAGCTACTTCTATATTTTGATTGATGCCCTAAATTCTCAATTCGATCATTGATTACATATAAATTATTTCTGAAATTAATTTGATTTATTAATTTACTTAAAGCATCTGTTTTCTTTTTTGAGGAGTCAACTAAATAGATTTCTGATTTAGGGTGTGTTATTGCATATGCTAAACCAGGGAACCCACACCCAGAGCCAATATCTAATAATTTTTTATTATCAAAATTTTTATTTGCGATAATTTTGAATGGCCAAAGACTGTCAAAAACTTGCGTTATCCAGTAATCATCTCCTTCAATTAATCTTGTTAAATTCGTCTTATAGTTTAATTCTTGAATTCTTATGCGCAATTCTATGAACATCATGACCTCTTCTTCGGTTATTAATTTCTTAAGTTCAAAGGGTATTTTTTCTTTTATCATTTGATTAATAAAATAGTCATTTACTGTAATTTGAAAACATTCTATTTAATTAAAATTTATTAGAATATCGTTATGCATAAATAAAAAATTTTGAAAGGAGAAAAAACTTACTATAAAATTCTAGGTGTAACAAAAAATGCCTCTAATAATGAATTAAGAAAAGCATTTTGTAAGCTTTCGATAGAATTGCATCCAGATACTACTTCTTTAGAGTTAAATGTTGCTAAAAACAAATTTCAAGAAGTGCTAGAGGCATATGAAAATTTAAATAATAGTGATTTGAGAAAAATATACGATGAAAAATTGAAAGAAAATTCTGAAAATTTAGATATGATCAGAACTAAAAATCATAATACTTTGATAATTGATAGAAACAATAAAAATTTAATCGGAAACAGAAGGCCTTTTTCTAATGGAGAAATGTTTTCGTTATTTCTATTAATTTTAATAATTCTGATTAGTTTAGTTTTTTCAATTTTAATTGCTTCTTTCACAGGCAAAGAATTAGATACAATACCAATATGGCTAATAAAATAATTTATTATCAAAAAGTTTTTGCAATCTTCTAACACTCCTATAAATCAGCATTCTCTTCAATCACTAGAATTGTGGCTTGAATCTTTGGGTGCTACTAAGGATATGAAAAATCCTTCTAAATGGCATTTGTTACTACCCAATTGGAATGCCACTATTATGTTTGAACAAGAGGATTTAAGCGTTGTTTGGGAAAGTGAATGTGAAGAAACTAAAAGATTATTTTCTTACTGTATCAATAGAGAGGATGTAGAAAATGCAATTTTACAGGGTCCATAAAATATATCTAGAGATCGCTTAAACATTTTTTTATTATTTGGTAACTTTCTTCTAATTGATCATCAGAAATGCAAAGTGGTGGCAATAAATAAACTACATTACCAAGAGGTCTTATGAACAAACCTTGTTTTAGGCATAAACTTTTTATCTTTTTACCAATATTATTGAAATAACCCAAATTATTTCCCAATTCTAATTCGAAGGCGGCTATTGTTCCAGAGACTCTAGTTTTCTTAACATAAGGTAGCTTCATGAATTTATCTAGTTGAGAACAATGCTTTTCTTCAAATGAAAGATATTTATCAGGTGCTTTTTCTAATAAATCAAGGCTGGCATTAGCAGCTGCACATCCTAATGGATTAGCTGTAAAACTATGCCCGTGCCAAAAAGTTTTTGTAGGACAATCATCTATGAAAGATTGAAAAAGTTTTTCCTTTGCTAAAGTAATTCCCATAGGCAAGAATCCACCAGTTAAGCCTTTTGAAATACTTATTAAATCAGGAAGTATGTTGGCTTTTTGAAAAGCAAAAAGACTTCCACATCTTCCAAAACCAGTAAGTACTTCATCAGCAATTAATAAAGAATTTTTTTTTCTAACTACTTCTGAAACTTTTTTTACAAACTCAGGCCTAACCATATTCATTCCACCAGCGCCTTGAACAAGTGGTTCAATTATGACAGCCACAGTAGGAGTCTCGAGAAGAATACTTAATTTCTGGATTGCTTTATTTTCCTTATTTTCAACTTCATCATCATTTATCCAGGTTGAAGGCCATGGAGCTCTTTTGACTGGAAACATTAAACTATCGAAATTTTTATTAAAAATATTTCTTTCACCTAAAGCCATTGCACCAAATGTATCTCCGTGATAAGCTCCTTCAAAAGCAATTATCTGTGTTCTTGGGGTGCCTTGATTTTGCCAAGATTGATAAGCAATTTTTAAAGCTACTTCCACAGCGGTTGAACCATTATCAGAAAAAAATAGGCGATCTAATTTCGTATATCTACTAAGTCTTTCGGCTAATTTTTTAGCTTGGGGATGTAAGAAATCAGCAAATATAACTTGTTCAAGACTTTTAGCTTGATCGAAAATAGCATTTGCAATATATTCGTTGCTATGACCATGAAGAGTTACCCACCAACTACTTATTCCGTCTATTAGCTCTCTTTTAGGATTTTTAGTATAAATAAGTGCATCTTTCCCATGAGTAACCTCTATTTGAGGTTGGCTATTAGAAATTTGAGTAAAAGGCGGCCAAATATTAGGGTGCCAATCTTGATTTGAAGACTTAGAAACCAAAGATTTCATTAAGTTTTTTTTGAATTTAAAATTGAGAACAATTTATGTTTAATATCAAGTTCCTTCCATATTATATCTAAAATATTTGATTCAATTTTTTTGATGTAAGGAAATTCAGCAATTAACGGAATACCGCTAAAATGAACAAGAGTTTTTGGATTATCTAGGTGTTTTTCGCCATTGACTACTAAACCTAAAATCTCAATATTTCTTCGTTTTAAGGCCT
>MDTE01016132.1_pt1 | contig 22388 bp, 19 predicted proteins | sample 811231 | NCBI WGS metagenome assembly MDTE01 (sample SAMN05326651, study PRJNA326480) | marine metagenome | isolation source: seawater | place: Indian Ocean: Red Sea | collected 2010 | reverse complement strand
GTCGCGATGGCAAAGTAGCCAAGAAAAATCACCACGTACGCATCGCGCCGGCTCTTCATCTCGATGAGCTTGAGTGCGAACGCGAGAATTAGCACCGACGCGGCCGCTTCAAGGCTGAAGGCCCCTACACCGCTCAGCGCAACGCCCACCAACGAACCGACCACCAGCAGGGCTTTAACCCATCGCCTGGGATAGTCCCATCGCCCCTGATACACGCCCATTCGCCAGACCCCGCAGAACAGGCCGGCCCCAACGATCCACGGCGAGATCTGCAGCGCAAAGGGAACCAGCACCGCCACCTGGGCAATCATCAGCAGCGCGAGCGTGTTGCGCGGAATCTGATAGGCGACGCCTCGCCCCTGACTATCTCTCGCGGATTCCATACAGCGCCAGTTCCCGCAATACGTGCTCCAGATGTGCCTCTCCAATGGCCGGCTTTATCACCAGCTCACCCAGGCGTAATCCAAACTCGTTTTCCAGACGCGTAGCCTGCAGCGCCAGCCCGGTGAGCCGGCTCAAGCGCTCCTCGGTACTACCAGAAACATCCTCGAGGTCCAGCCACAGGCGCGGTTCGAGGTAGCTCGAGTAGCGTTTAATCATCACAGCATCGGAGCGAGCGTAGGAGCGCCAGAGGATGTGCCGGGTCGGGTCGCCTGCCTGATACTCGCGGATGTCGGTGAAATCGTCGCTACCAAACGGATCCACCAATTCTCCTTCGGACCTGCTACCCGACTCTCTGTGGGGAAATTCCCCAAAGATGGGCCTCGGGTAGACGAGACTTTTGATCTCCAGGTCCACCCATGTCCACGCACGCAGCAGCCCCAACGGGTAGTAGGTCTCTACCAGCAGACGACCGGGACGCAGATAGCCACGCTGCTTGGCCTGCATGAACAAACGAATGGTGTCGGCTTCCTGATCGTAAAGCTCTGCCCACTGCTTAATACCTTCCGGCCATCCAAGCTGAATGCCTTCCCGCCCTCGTCCTTTGGGACGACCCACTTTCAACACAAACGCAATGTCCTCGTCTACGAATCCCGGCCGGGTGGAGGCTAATTCAAGCGTCAGCCCGGAGAGATTGCGGAACGTGTAGAGGATGGTCATCAAGAACATGCTGCCCAGCAGAAAGGCAACCGCGTAGACCAGGCTCGCCTGGTAGTTGATGGCCCCTACTATAAGCAGGATCAATAAACCACCAAACACAAAACCGGTTTGCGTGGGAAAGATGAAGATGTTGCGCTGACTCAGACGAATCTGAGGGCTGGGGGGAATACGGCGGTCAAGCCAACGACGCCAGCGTTGCCCTACGAATCTCTGCGCAGCGGCCTCAGCCATGACACGCGATCAGCCGACAACGTCGACGCTAGAGAGCAGCTTCTGGGCCAGCGCCCCGCCACCGTGTCCTGCGAAATCAGCCGCTTCGCGCAAGCGATGCTCTACGACGCTGGGAAGCACGGCCTGAACGTCTTCAGGCACCACGTGGCTGCGCCCATGCAGTAAAGCCCACGCACGCGCACTCTGCAGCATTGCCAGGGCACCACGCGGCGATAGGCCAAAGGCAAACTCCGCCTCACGTCGGGAATAGTTCACCAGGCGCTGCACGTAGTCGATCAGCGGGTCCGACACCTTCACCTCGTCAGCGGCGGCCTGCAGCCGTCGCAGCGCGTCGGGGTCGGCCACGGACTCCAGGGACTCAAGCACCTCGCGGCGGTCGCCACCGCGAAGTAGCTCGCGTTCGGCATCCGGCTCCGGATACCCGAGTTCGATTCGCATTAGAAACCGATCCAACTGGGACTCGGGCAGCGGGAAAGTGCCCGTCTGGGTGACAGGGTTCTGGGTTGCGATGACGATGAAAGGTTGGGGCAGCTCCAGCGTCTGGCCTTCAACGGTTACCTGGCGCTCTTCCATGGCTTCGAGCAACGCGCTCTGGCTTTTCGGCGTGGCGCGGTTGATTTCGTCGGCCAGAACCACCTGTGCGAACAGCGGGCCTTCGATAAACCGAAAGTCACTGGTAGTACGGTCGAAAACGCTGGTACCGATGACGTCCGCTGGCAACACGTCGCTGGTGAACTGGATCCGGTTGTAGCTCAGCCCCAGCACTCGGGCCAAGGCGTGCGACAGCAGCGTCTTACCCATGCCGGGCAGATCTTCGATTAGCAGATGTCCGCGGGCGATAAGGCACGCCAAAGCCAGATTCACCTGGACTTCCTTGCCCAGGAGAATGCTGTTCAGTGCCCCATTGAGGGCTCCAATCAGGTCCTTTTCATCAAGCGTGGTTGTGTAACTCGATGACCGTCTGATCGACGTTGAGTTCGACGTCACGGCGCTGCTTCATCCTGTCGCTTCTATGTAACGATAGACGTTCTAGATAAACGTCGTCTATGTCCCCGGTCACGTAATTTCCGTCGAAAACGGAACATTCGAAGCGCTGAATGTCGGTATTGCCATCGTGCGCGGCTTCCACCAGGTCTTCCAGCTCCTGGTACACCAGCCAGTCCGCCCCGATGGCGCGCGCCACCTCTTCACTGGTGCGCCCATTGGCCACGAATTCGTCCGGCGTTGGCATGTCGATTCCGTATACATTTGGAAAACGCACAGGGGGTGCCGCCGAGGCCAGATAGACCTGCTTCGCGCCCGCCTCCCGGGCCATCTGGATGATGTGCTGGTTGGTCGTGTCACGCACGATGGAATCGTCAACCAACAGCACGTTTTTGTCCTTGAACTCTAACTCGATGGCATTGAATTTCTGCCTCACCGAGCGGGAACGCTGACTCTGTCCCGGCATGATGAACGTGCGTCCCACATAACGGTTTTTGATGAAGCCCTCGCGATACTTCACGTTGAGCTTATGGGACAGCGGCAGCGCGGCGGTGCGCCCGGTGTCGGGAATGGGTACCACCACGTCGATATCGTGATCGTTGCCGGCGTAGCGTTCCATGATTCTGTCGGCGAGGTGTTCGCCCATGCGCAGGCGGGATTTGTATACCGAAATGTCGTCGATGATGGAATCTGGCCGCGCCAGATAGACATACTCGAATATGCAGGGGTTGAGGCTCGTCTCGGCCGCGCAAACACGAGTGTGCAATTCCCCTTCGTCGGTGATGAACACTGCTTCGCCTGGAGCCACATCGCGCAGCTTTTCAAAGCCGAGGGTATCCAGGGCTACGCTTTCCGAGGCGACCAGATAATCGAACCCGTGCTCGTTCTCGCGGCGGCCAAACACCAGCGGCCGAATACCCAACGGGTCGCGAAACGCCACCACGCCAACACCGATGATCATGGCAACCGCGGCGTACGCACCGCGGCAGCGTCGATGCACGCCCTGCACCGCGTTGAACACGTGATCAGGGGTGGGGCTATGCGCTCCCTGCACCTGTAGTTCGTGAGCAAACACGTTGAGCAGCACCTCGGAGTCGCTGCTCGTGTTCACGTGACGCATGTCCTCGCGAAATAGATCCGCTTTTAGTTTTTCCGAGTTGGTCAGATTCCCATTGTGCGCGAGGGTGACCCCATACGGAGAGTTCACGTACATGGGCTGGGCTTCGGCCGAACTCGACGTCCCCGCAGTTGGATAGCGCACATGACCAATTCCCACATTGCCAGCCAGGCGCTGCATGTGATGCTGCTCGAACACGTCACGCACCAAACCGTTGGCTTTGCGCATCTGCGCCTTCTGCCCGTCCGTGGTGACCATTCCAGCCGCATCCTGGCCCCGGTGCTGCAGCACCGTAAGCGCGTCATAGAGTTCCTGGTTGACAGGCCGGCTACTGACCAGACCAACTATTCCGCACATAGCCCCTCACAATTGCTTGCTAAATCCCGCCACTGTGTCTCTGGCCTTACCCAACAGGCTGACCACGTCCTGTTCGAAAGCCAATAGTTCCGGTGCGAGCGCGGATGTGCTCCACCAGTCGCTGTGCTCGGCGTAAGGCCGCACCAGGATCAGCGCGATGATGCAGACCAGCGCGCCGCGCGCCGCGCCAAACAAAAACCCGAGAAATCGATCCGTACCCGAAAGGCCCGTCGTGTCTACCAGTTTGCGCAACGACCATTGCACTATGCCGCCAACGATGAGTGTGACGACGAATACGCCGGCAAAGGCCGTGACCAGCCGAATGGTTGCATCGGCAATTTGACCGCTGAGGTATTCGGCCACCACGGGTGAAAAATACAAGGCGAGGATAAAGGCTGCGAACCAAGATGCAAGCGACAGAACCTCTTTCATCAAACCGCGCACCAGACCGATGGCCGCCGACACCCCCACCACAATCAGGATCACGATATCGGGCGTGGACAATGACATTTGCGCTGCCTAGTTGGAGAACGCCATCAGGCGAGCGTCGACATCAAGCAGCTCCGACAGCCGGGATTGAATAGCGGACGCGTCGGACTCATTGAGCAACGGGCCAACGGCCACACGGTTGCGGATTTCGGCGCCCGCATTGGTAGCGGAGATGAAAGCCTCGAATCCTTGGTCACGTAACTCACCACGCAGTCTGAATGCGTTATCTGCTTCCGCGAAGCTGGCCACCTGAACTGCCCACACCGCGGTATCTTCGTTGGGCTCGGACAGCACCGGCTCGCCGAAGCGCGTGGCGGTGGTTACGTCGAATCCGTCGTCGTCCACTTGGGCCCGAAATTGCTCAATTCGCTCGGCGTAGTCGCTGGCGGGTGCGACACTTTCAAGGGGCTCTATTTCCGGCGGGGGCGCAGGCTCACCGAGCGGTTCGATTTCGATGCTGGGAATCCCATCTCCGTCGAACAACATGGGAAGACAGATGATGGCCAACGCCAGCAAAAAAAGGCTTCCGGTCACGCGATAGCGCGTCTGCTCATCCATGTGGGCAAACTTCTCGTTTCATTCGCCGCGGGGCGCCACACGCCCGGGGGACCACGTCGGCAATACGGATCTGATGGACTCCACTACGGCAAAACAGCCGCATACCAGAATAACATCGCCTTCGTCCGTTGCCGAATAGGCTGCTTCCAGGGCCGAGCGATCGGACCCGGCTGGCAGATAGTCGATGTCCCGCGGCACCCGCCCCCCCAGCACCCTTGCCGTCACACCCCTTGGCGGCGCGACGTCAACGCCGATCCATTCGCCGACCACACCTTGCAGCGCAGCGATCACTCCCGCGCTGTCCTTGTCTTCGAGGCTACCCACGACAGCCACGGACACCCCGCCGGGATGACTCGCGGCAATCTGGTCGGCCAGGAACCGTGCGGCTGCCGGATTGTGGGCCACGTCCAGGAGAAAGTGTCGACCCGCCGAGATCACAGACTCCATGCGGCCGGGAAACGTGATCCCATCAAGGGCCTGTACCAGCGTCGGTGACGCCGACTCGGTTAATCCACCCGGCAGGAGCCCTGCAGCCTGTATTGCCAACGCGCAATTTACCGGCGCCAGCGCGGTCTGCTTGAGGCCGTACAAAGCGCCCGATTCGCTTTCAAAATCCCAAAGCCTTTCGCCATTGGCTCCCTGCGGCCGGAGATGAGCATTGAACTCCTTGCCGTGTTCGTAAACGGCGCAACCCAGCTCCCCGGCCCGATCGCGAACCGAATCAGTCACCGTCTCAGAAATCACCACAGGCTGATTGGGGCGAAACACCCCGGCTTTCTCGAGACCGATACCTTCTAGCGATTCCCCCAGATAGTCTGCGTGATCCAACCCAATGCTGGTCACTACCGCAATGTCCGCGTCAACCACGTTGAAGGCGTCCAGTCGACCCCCTAAGCCAATTTCCAGCACGGCTATGTCCACCTGCGCGCGGCGGAAACAACCCAGCGCCAACAAAGCGGAGAACTCGAAGTAAGTCAGGGGAACGTCGCCACGAGCCGCCTCGATCTCAGACAGGCCTGCACACAGAGTGGCATCGTCGCAGGCCACACCGTCAATACGAACCCGCTCGTTGAAACGGCTCAGGTGTGGCGATAGCGTCGTACCAACGCGTGCGCCCATCGCCCGCAATACCGCTTCCAGCGCGATACAGGTCGACCCCTTGCCGTTGGTACCCGCAACAATGACGCTGCGACACGGCAGCGGCAGAAGCTCCATTTGGTGCGCAACGGAGCGCACCCGGTCCAGACCCAGGTCCATGTCGCGCGGGTGTACCCGGTCGATGTAACGCAACCACTCATCCAGCCCGCGAGCGCCAATTGCGGCAGACATCGCGCCTCAGTCGTCCAGGGCGGCGCGAATCGCCCGCAACTGATCGGTAAGCAGTCCGGGAATGTTATCTGGGCGTTCCGCCGAGCGCTCCATGGTGTCCACCAACGCACTACCGACCACCACGCCATCGGCGTGCTGAGCTACCGCTCGGGCGCTCTCAGGGTCCTTGATACCAAAACCCACCATGACCGGCAGCGCAGAGACGGTTTTCAGGGCGCCGACTTTTTCCTCCACGGACGACACATCCAACCCAGCCGCCCCGGTAATCCCTTTAAGCGACACGTAATACACGAATCCTCTGGCCGCGCCGGCAATCATGCGAGCCCGCTCAGACGTGGTGGTTGGCGCGACCAGCAGCACCAGGTCGATACCCCGCGCTTCGAGCAGATCCCGAATCTCCGCGCTCTCTTCGGGCGGCAGGTTGACCATGATCAATCCGTCCACGCCCGCCTCTGCAGCCAGATCAGCAAATGTTTCAGGGCCCATGGCCAGCACCGAATTCAGATACCCCATCAGCACTACCGGCGTGCTGCCGTCGTGTTGTCGAAACTCGGCCACCATGGCCAACACATCTACCAAGCCAATGCCGTTCGCCAGCCCGCGCTCGGACGAGCGCTGGATAGACGGACCTTCTGCTTCCGGGTCGGAGAAAGGTATGCCCACCTCGAGCACATCGGCCCCGCCCTCCACCAACGCGCGAAGGGCCGGCACCGTGGCGTGCGACGCCGGGTCCCCGGCGGTAACAAACGTCACCAGCGCTTTTCTATCCGCCTGCTTGAGTGCCGCAAAACGCTGCTGCAGGCGACTCACAACTCGATCCCATCCATCTGCGCGACGGAAAGGATGTCCTTGTCGCCACGGCCCGACAAATTGACGAGCACGACCTGGTCGGCGCTGAAGCTGTCAGCGCTGTTCTTCACCCAGGCCAGGGCGTGGCTGGATTCCAGCGCCGGCAGAATGCCCTCGGTGCGGTTGAGCAGGCGAAACGCTTCCATAGCCTCGTCGTCGGTGACCGTCGCGTATTCGGCCCGGCCGATGTCTTTGAGAAAACTGTGTTCCGGACCCACGCCCGGGTAATCCAAACCGGCCGAGACCGAATGGGTACCCAGCACTTGCCCGTCGTCATCCTGCATCAGGTACGTGCGGTTGCCGTGCAATACTCCGACGCTGCCGGCATTGAGCGGCGCGGCATGCTGCCCGGTAGACAGACCCAGCCCGCCGGCCTCCACGCCCACCAAGCGTACCTCCTTGTCATCGATGAACGGATGGAAAAGGCCTATGGCATTGGAGCCACCGCCCACGCAGGCCACCAGAGCGTCCGGGAGGCGTCCCAGCATCTGCAGGCATTGCGAGCGAGCCTCCTGTCCTATGACCGCCTGAAAGTCACGAACCAGCATGGGGTACGGGTGCGGACCGGCCACGGTGCCGATGATGTAATGCGTGTCGTCCACATTAGTCACCCAGTCGCGCATCGCCTCGTTTAGGGCATCCTTGAGCGTGCGGGTTCCAGAATTCACTGCTACCACTTCGGCACCAAGCAGCTTCATGCGGTAGACGTTGAGACTCTGACGCTGCACATCCTCGGCACCCATATACACGCGGCACTCCAACCCCAACCGCGCTGCCACCGTAGCTGACGCCACTCCGTGCTGGCCAGCCCCGGTCTCGGCAATGATGCGGCGTTTGCCCATGCGCTTGGCGAGCAACGCCTGGCCCACCGTGTTGTTCACCTTGTGCGCACCGGTGTGGTTCAGGTCCTCACGCTTCAAGTAGATCTGCGGGCCGCTCAGCGCATCGGACAGACGCTCTGCATGGTAGAGGGGTGAAGGCCGACCCACATAGTGCTGCAGGTCGGCTTTCAGCTCAGCCTGGAATTCGGGATCAGCGCGCAGTTCCTCGTAGAGAGACTCCAACTCGTCGAGGGCGTGCATGAGCGTTTCCGCCACGAAGCGCCCTCCATGCTCACCGAAGTGGCCATCGACGGGTTGCTCGTACAGGTTGAACCCACCACCGGAATTATTCGCGTTCGAGTCATCCGTATTTGACATTGTCTACTCCGCCTGACGCACTGCACGAACGAAATCATTCATGAGCGCTTTGCTTTTGATGCCGCGCGCGGATCCCTCAACACCGCCACTTACATCCACACCGTAGGGACATGTCGCGGCCATGGCAGCAACCACGTTGTCAGGGTTCAACCCACCGGACAGCACCAGCTTTAGGGTAGCCCCTCGCGGCCACAGCGCCAGATCGAACCGCTCGCCCGTGCCCCCTAGCACACCCGGCTTGAAGGTATCCAGCAACAATGCACAGGCTTGCGGATGCTCCGCTTCCACCGCATCCCAGGTGCGCGGCCCGCCCATGCGCACGGTCTTGAGATAAGGCAGCCCCCAGCGCTCGCAGGCGCTGCAATCTTCGTCCCCGTGAAACTGGAGCGCGTCGAGTTCAACCTGCTTCAGAACGCTTTCAATGCGCTGGGGTGCAGAATTCGCGAACACCCCGACACGCTGCAGGCTACCGGTCATCTGCTCGGCAAGGTCGCGCGCTTTCTCCAAAGAGACCGCGCGGGCACTGGACTCCACGAACATGAGGCCCACAGCATCTACCCCGGCGTCCATTGCTGCCTGGGCGTCCTGTTCGCGGGTGATCCCGCAGATCTTGATCTTGGTGCTCAACACGGCCAGGGAGGATGCCAAAGGCAGCGTAGTCTAGCGAAGTCTGTAAGGCGGCACTAGAACCGCGCAGCATCCCCCAGCACGCGCAGGAGCGGAGGCAACGGAGCCCGAGGAAAGCGCTGATCCGGATAGTCTACCTGTACCAAATACAAGCCTTCGGGCGGGGCGGTAGGGCCAAGCAAGCGACGATCACGTGCCTCGATGAGTTGCGCCGGCCAGGCCGCCGACTGCTCCCCCTTTCCCACCTGCACCAGCGCGCCGGCGATATTGCGCACCATGTGCAGAAGGAAGGCGTTCGCGGTCACATCCAGCACCACCAACGGGCCATGCCGCAGAACCCCGATACGATGCACGCAACGAAACGCGCTCGCCGATTGGCATCCCGCTCCCCGGTAACTGGTGAAGTCACGCTCTCCCAGAAGGCCCTGCGCCGCGCGGTGCATTGCGACATCGTCCAGGGGGCTGGCACGCGCGGCCAGCCCGCTCATTAACGCTGACTGCGTCTCACCTTCGTACCAGATGTACTGATAACGACGGGCGGTGGCGTGGTAACGGGGATGGAAGTCATTGGCGACCGTCTCAGCCCAGCAGACCGTGAGCGCCGGTGAGGTGAGCGAATTGACTCCCCGCGTCCACGCGCGCAAGGGACGCTCGGCTGAGCAACTGAAGCTGACCACCTGCCCGGTAGCGTGAACGCCGGAATCGGTCCGCCCCGCCGCGGTCAGCATTATGGGTTCATCAGCAATTTGTGTGAGTGCACGCTCCAGCTCGGCCTGCACGGTGGGCCTTTCTGTTTGGCGTTGAAATCCGTTGAAGGATCGGCCGTCGTACTCCAGGCCGAGGGCCAGGCGCATCTACAGATTGTCGAGCAGCGCTCGAGCCTGCTGCCGTTGCTCGTCGCTGCCGTCTTCGAGCACCTCGTTGAGAATGTCGCGGGCGCCATCTTCGTCACCCATGTCGATGTAGGCGCGCGCAAGATCGAGTTTGGTGTTTGCGCTGTCGTCTGCTTCATCGAAATTGAAATCTTCATCAGCCCTGGTGACCTCACTTTGTTCCAGCACTTCCGCCAGATCGGAGGTCTCTTCGGGCTCGGTCTCAAGATCGAAGTCCAACCCAAGATTACGGCCCACCTGGTCACCTGCGCCAGTATCCGGGGTGTCCAGCTCCAACTCGAATTCGTCACTTTCTTCGCTCCCCACCTCGGTGAGCCCAGCGGGCTCCTCGAGGTCGTCAGCATCGTCAATGGTGCTGGCGTGGGGAACCGTGCCCGCGGCACTCGCGTCATCCTGCGGCTGGTCTCCGGTCAGCCGCACCTCCAACTCGCGGGCCGTCAGAAGCGCATCCTGATCGTCACAACGATCGACGAATTCGACCATATGCGGCTCGAAACTCTGACGGTCTTCTGTCTCAGCAAAGATTTCCAGAACCTTCAACCGCACATCGTTTCGGTCCGGGTCGTTGTCCAGCACACCCAGCAGCAAGCTGACTGCCTGGGAATAGCGTCCGTAGGCAATATAGATGTCTGCCTCGGCAATGACGTCACCGCGGGAGGACGCCTGATCATCGACACCGCTGTCCTCATGCTCGACTCGCTCGACCCTCTCGACCTCCTCACCCACCTCAAAGCTCTCTGCATCCAGACCCGGCTCGTTGTCTTCATCCTTTGCGGTCTCGAATGCCAGCACCTGGTCCGGGTCCTGGCCTTGATCTTCGCCATCACTTTGCTGGCTCTCGGCGGCTTCGGGCACAGCCGCTACTTCCGGCTCGTGACGCACGTCCACAGCTTCGCCAGCAGCATAGTATTCGTCCTCATCCTCGCGCCGCCGCCGCGCCATGATCAGCCCACCCACCAAGGCCAACACCAAAACACCCGCAGCACTCCCCATTGCAGCGGTGGATTGCCACCAGGGTTCCTGTTGCGCGGCAGCGCTTTGGTTTTGGCTCAGGTTGCGGGATGCCTCCTGCAGCTCCTCACGGGTCTGCGTCAGCTGGGCCTGCAGCTCGGCAATCTCCTGGTCCTTCACCTCGATTTGACGGTCTCTGATCTCTAGCTGGCTTCCCGCCAGTTCCTTTTCCCGGTCGAGTTGATAAGTCAGCTCGTCCACCTCGCGGGCCAGACGATCCGTTTCCTCTAATGCTGCGTCCAGCTGAGCAATTTCAGACGCATCGGGCGCCAGGCCCGTGGCGCTGTCACCCTCGCCCGCCAGGATGGTCAGCTCGCCTTCAGCGCTTTCCTCGGCGCGCGGACCAGGTGTGAGCACTGCCCTGGCATCAAGCTGACCGCCCAGGTCCGAATTTTCCGGCTGGGCTACCTGCATGGGAGGCTCTTCCCGGAGGCGGCGGCGCCCGGTACGCCATTCGTCATGTTGCGCAGCCACCTCTGCAAGTGCATCGGTGCGCTGCACGGCGCGCGCTTCTTCGGCGCTGGGCAGACGCAACACATATCCCGCTTTGAGCTGGTTGATATTGTCATTTATGAAGGCGCGTCGGTTAAGGCGCTGAATCGCTAGCATGTTCTGCTGCACGCTGATGTCGCTGGCCGGAATCGTGCGCGCTGAGATTTTCCACAACGTGTCATCACGGGTGGTCATCAGCTCGTTGTCCAGCGGGCTGGACTCCAGTCGTGGCGCGGGCGGCTCGGGTGTCAGCGTCATACGCGTGCCGATGCGCGAGGGCGCGGGTTCTGGTTCGCGAGCAACTCGGCCCGCACTCTGGCTGGCCACGCTCTGCTGACGCGGCGCCTGCACGGCTGGAGCTGGTGCTTCGCTGAACATGGGTGGATCCAATAACAGCGTATATTCTTTCAACATACGTCCGCTGGACCACAAAACCTCCACCAGGAAGTTGAGATAGGGCTCGGTGATCGCCTGAGAACTGGTGACGATTACCACAGCATTACCCGCATCGTCGAACGCGACCTCGAAACTGAGATCGGTAAGAAAAAAGAAGCGCTCTACACCTACCCGTTCAAAGTCCTCGCCGGATGCCAGCGATACGATAATTTCCGTCGGCTGCAGCCCTGCGGAATCGAGCAGTTCTATGCGCGCGTCGAGGCGCTCGTTGAGAGCGGATTCCAGCTCGATCTCGCCCAGACCCAATGCCCAGGCAGCGCCTGGCCCGAGCAGAGCGCAAACGCCAAACCAACAAACGCCCACGCGCAATTTTGTGAGCAGGTTCCTAACCATAGGCGCGTCTCATAGTCGATTTTCTGTAACGCCAGACGTGCGGTCTAGCCAGTGAGTGGATAAGTGCCATCCTGTGCACAATGCTGAATATCCATTTGATGCCGCGAAGGCAACTTAGAAGCAATGACCGAAAATTGCCGTAAGTGGCAATTATGGCAGTTATTTTTCCCTTGCGCTGCTGTAACACCACTTGCACTTTTCTTACAGTCGGCAAGTCCGGGCGCGAGTTTTACCGCAAACTCAGCCGGCGAGTAAAGGTCTTCGAGTTGCCCGCTACAAGTGTTGGCTTGTCATGCCGCGCATGTGTCAAGCACACTCACGATCTGGTGCGGCAAGCACCGATTTCGAGGAGGCGCTCGGCAATCTGCACGCTGTTCAGCGCCGCACCTTTACGCACGTTGTCCGACACAACCCACAGATTGATTCCGTTCGGATGGGAGATGTCCTCTCGAATCCGCCCGACGAACACCGGGTCGGTGCCTGCGGCGTCGTCCACTGGCGTGGGATAGCCTTCCGCTTCCGGATCGTCGATGACGACCACGCCTGGCGCGGCGCCCAGCAGCTCACGCACTTCCCGCGCAGAGATCTTGGCCTCGGTTTCGATATGCACTGCCTCGGAATGACCGTAGAACACAGGAATACGCACACAGGTTGGGTTCACCTGTATGGATTCGTCACCCAGAATCTTCTGCGTCTCCCACACCATCTTCATCTCTTCGCGGGTGTAACCGTTGTCCTGGAAGCTGTCGATGCGCGGGATCGCATTGAATGCAATCTGCTTGGGCATCACGTCGGGCTCGATGGGCTTCGCGTTGAGCAGGCTGGCGGTCTGACCCGCCAGCTCCTGCACCCCGCTGGCACCGGCACCGGACACAGCCTGATAGGTGGCCACGTTCACGCGAGTGATCCGCGCAGCATCGTGGATAGGTTTTAACGCCACTACCATCTGTATGGTGGAGCAGTTTGGATTGGCGATGATGTTGCGCGGATTCGGCGCTTCCAGAACCTGGGCATTCACCTCGGGCACAACCAGGGGAATATCATCGTGGTAACGGAACTGACTGGTGTTGTCGATGATGATGCACCCTGCCTCGGCCGCTTTCGGAGCGAACGTCTCTGACAAGCTGCCACCGGCGGAGAACAGGCCAATGTCAGTATCGGCAAAGTCGAATTGATCCAGCCGCTCAACCTGCACGGAATGGCCTCGGAACTGCAGCCGCTTACCGGCGGAGCGCTCGCTGGCGAGCAGGCTCAACCTGCCCACCGGAAAGTTCCGTTGCTCCAGAATCTCACGCATGGCCTCGCCCACCGCGCCAGTAGCGCCGGCGATGGCTACGTTGACCAGCTCACTCACAGACTTGCCTCCAGTTTGCCCAGTACCAGATCGCCCATTTCCTGGGTACCCACCAGGCTCGACGTCCCCTGCGAATCCGCAGGCATGATATCCATGGTCCGAAACCCCTCCGCAAGCACCGCATTTACGGCGCCTTCGATGGCATCTGCCGCATCGGGCGAATCCAGGCTGTAACGAAACATCATCGCCACAGACAGGATGGTGGCCAGGGGGTTGGCCTTGTCCTGTCCGGCGATGTCCGGCGCAGAACCATGCACGGGCTCGTACATCCCGGTGCCATCACTGGCCAGGGACGCGGACGGCAACATACCGAGCGATCCGGTAAGCATGGCGGCCACGTCGGAGAGAATGTCCCCGAACATGTTTCCCGTTACCAGAACATCGAACTGTTTGGGCGCTCGCACCAACTGCATGCCCGCGTTGTCCACGTACATGTGGCTGAGCTCTACGCTCGGGTACTCTGCGGCAAGCTGGCTCACCACTTCGCGCCACAATTGGGTCACTTCCAGCACATTGGCCTTGTCTACGGAGCACAATCGCCCCTGGCGCAACTCGGCCAACTCGAAAGCCACGCGGGCGATGCGCTCAATTTCGTGCTCACTGTATACATAGGTGTTGACGCCGCGCCGCTCGTTATCCACCACTTCTATGCCACGCGGCTCACCAAAGTAAATGCCACCCGTGAGCTCGCGCACGATCAGAATGTCCAGATCGGACACCAACTCCTGTTTGAGAGAGGATGCCTGGGCCAGCGGTGCAAACAGCAGAGCCGGGCGCAAGTTGGCAAACAGGCTCAGCCCCGCACGCAGTCCCAGCAAGCCTCGTTCTGGCCGCTCCAGCGTGGGCAGGTCGTCCCACTTGGGCCCGCCTACGGCTCCCAGCAGCACGGCACGAGACGACTGGGCCATTTGCAACGTGTCCGGCGGCAGAGGCGTGCCCGCAGCATCAATAGCATTGCCACCGACGAGGCCTTCCTGGAGCCGCACGTTCACCCCACAGCGCGACGCAGCGTATTCGAGCACACGGCAGGCCACGGGCACCACCTCGGTCCCGATCCCATCTCCTGGAAGGACTAAAATATCTTTTTGTTCAGACATTTATCGAATCAACCTTATTACCTGTCGACAAATAGCCAAGGCATCACCTTGGCATGACTCGTTTCGAAAGCGCGAATGGCTGCGGAGTGCGACAGGGTCATGCCGATATCGTCCCATCCCTCTACCATGGCGCGCTTGCGGTTGGCCTCTATGGCGAATTGCACCAACTCACCGCTGGGCCGGGTTACCGCCTGGCCGGGCAAATCCACAGAGAGTTCCAAACGCTGGCCCGACGCTACTTGGGCAAACAAATCATCGATTATTTCTTCCTTTAAAACAATGGGTAATAGACCATTCTTAAAGCAGTTATTCAGAAATATATCGGCAAAGCTCGGGGCGATTACGCAACGAAATCCGTATTCCAACAGCGCCCACACCGCGTGTTCACGACTCGACCCGCAACCGAAGTTTCGACGCGCCAGGAGTATGCTAGCGCCCTGGTACTCGGGCTGGTTGAGCACGAAGGTGTGGTTGATCTGCCGTTCATTCGGGGTAAGGCCGATGTCACCCTCATCAAGATACCGCCAGGCGTCGAAAAGGTTGTCACCAAAACCCGTTCTATGAATGGACTTGAGAAACTGCTTGGGGATGATCTGGTCGGTATCTACGTTGGCCCGGTCCAAGGGCGCCACCAGCCCTGTGTGTTTGTTGAAGGCTTTCATCACCGCTGCCTCACATCAACAAAGTGGCCGGCCAGGGCGGCCGCCGCTGCCGTCGCGGGACTCACCAAATGGGTCCTGCCACCGTGACCCTGGCGACCTTCGAAATTCCGGTTGGAAGTAGCCGCGCAATGCTCACCCACCTGCAACTTGTCCGGATTCATGGCCAGACACATGGAACACCCCGGGTCACGCCACTGGAAGCCGGCGTCCAGGAACACCTGGTGCAGCCCTTCCGCTTCCGCCTGCGCCTTCACCAACCCTGACCCGGGCACCACCATTGCCTGCTTGACCGTGGAGGCAACGTGCCCACCACGGGCAATTTCGGCCGCCACGCGCAGATCCTCGATGCGCGAGTTGGTGCACGATCCGATGAACACGCGGTCAAGATGAATGTCCGTAACGGGTTGATTGGGTGACAGTCCCATATAGTCGAGTGCCCGTCGGTAGCCCTCGCGCTGCTGCTCGTCCTCGCATGCATCCGGGTCGGGCACCGCACCACCGACGCCGACCACCATTTCCGGTGAGGTACCCCAGGTGACCTGGGGCTCCAGAACGCTCGCATCCAACGCCACCCTGCGATCGAAGCTGGCCTCTGCGTCGCTGTGCAGGTCGTGCCAGTATGACTGCGCCTGGTTCCAATGCTCGCCCTTGGGCGCAAACGGCCTACCGTGAACGTAATTCAACGTCACCTCGTCCACGGCCACCAAGCCGGCGCGCGCGCCTGCCTCAATAGACATGTTGCATAGGGTCATCCGCCCTTCCATAGACAGTGCCGTTACGGCTGGGCCGCGAAATTCCATCGTGTGGCCGGTGGCACCCGCTGTGCCGATTCGGCCGATCACGGCCAAAATGAGATCTTTGGCGTACACTCCGGCTGGCAGGGTGCCCTCGACCCATACCTCGAAATTGAGGGCCTTGGGGCCAACCAGGCATTGTGTCGCCAGCACGTGTTCCACATCGGAGGTGCCTATTCCCTGAGCCAACGCGGCGAAAGCGCCATGTGTCGAGGTGTGGGAGTCTCCGCACACGATGGTCATTCCGGGCAAGGTCGCACCCTGCTCAGGGCCCACCACATGCACGATACCCTGGCGACGATCCAGAATGTCGAACTGAGTAATACCGTGCGCCTTGCAGTTCCGGTCAAGGGTCTGAACCTGCTCGCGCGCGACCAGATCGGTGATGCCGTCGATACCGAGGCTGCGATTCTCGGTGGGGACGTTGTGATCGGGAGTCGCCAGATTGGCGCCGCTACGCCAGGGTTTGCGGTCTGCCAGCGCGAGCCCCTCGAATGCCTGAGGAGACGTCACCTCGTGCAGCAGCTGCTGGTCGATATAGAGCATGGTCTGCCCGTCGTCGCGCGCGCCCACCACATGGGCATCCCAGATCTTGTCGTATAGGGTGCGCGGGGCCATCAGCGTGTCCTCAAGTCAGGGGCGGCAATTTTTGACTCTTTGATTAAATAACACAAATTCATTATTTTTATCTATAAGATAAAATTTAGGAATCAATGTTTCCGACGGGATCCATCGAGATGCAATCACAGGATCTGGCGACTTTTCTTGCAGTGGCACAGGCAAAGTCGTTCTCCCGCGCGGCGCAACTGCTTCACGTTACGCAGCCGGCGGTAACCAAGCGCATTCAGAAGCTAGAACATGACTGCGGAGCAAGCCTGTTCGACCGGGTGGGCAAGCAGGTATACCTCACCGCGGCGGGAGAACTGCTGCAGCCGCGGGCGGAGGCGCTGCTTGCCGATCTGGCCGACACGCACAGACTGATCAACAACCTGCACCGCGAGGTCAGTGGCGCGCTAGCACTGACAACATCGCACCATGTGGGGTTGCACCGACTGTCACCCGTGCTCAAGGCGTTCTCCAAGGGCTACCCGGACGTGCGTCTGGACATGCGCTTCGAGGACTCCGAGGCCGCGCACGATTTGGTACGCCGGGCGCGTTCAGAGATGGCGGTGGTCACCCTGGATCCACACGGCGCAATCGATCTGAACTACATGCCGCTATGGGACGACCCGCTGTGCTTCGTGGTAGCCCGCGAGCACCCTCGCGCGTCGACCCCCACCGCCACGCTGGCGGATCTGGCCAGGGAACCGGTCATTCTTCCGGGGCTTGCCACCTACACTGGCCGCATCGTGGCGGAGTTGTTCACCGAGCACGGACTCTCCCTCACCCCAAGCATGTCTACCAACTATCTCGAAACCATTGGCATGCTGGTAGCCACCGGGCTGGGCTGGAGTGTGCTGCCAGCCAGCATGGTCGGTCCCGATCTCGTTCGTCTTGCCACGGATGCGCCCGCGCTGCACCGAACGCTGGGCTGTGTGACGCACCCTCAACGCACGCTATCCAACGCCGCAAGCGCGTTTCGCGACGTGTTACTGGAATTCCGGGACCCGGAGCTAGCCCCTTAGGCTCACGCCCTTTCGACGTTCTGCGCCCTGTGACGCATGAGGTGATCCATGAGCACCAACGCCACCATGGCTTCCGCAATGGGTACGGCGCGGATGCCCACGCAAGGATCGTGGCGGCCCTTGGTAACCACCTCAACCTGCTCACCCTCGCGATCGATAGATTGTCCGGGGGTAGTCAGGCTGGAAGTGGGTTTCAGCGCGATACTGGCCACGATGTCCTGACCTGAGGAGATCCCGCCCAGCACACCGCCCGCATGGTTGCTCTTGAAGCCATCCCCATCCATCTCATCGCGGTGCTCGGTACCGCGCTGTCCCACCACCGCGAAGCCATCCCCGAGGCCGACACCTTTCACCGCATTGATACTCATCAGGGCACCAGCCAGATCGGCGTCGAGCTTGCCGAATACCGGTTCGCCGAGCCCTACCGGCATACCTGCGGCCACTACCGTTACCTCCGCACCGATGGAGTCCCCTTCCCGGCGCAACTGATCGATGAGCGACTCGATTCCCGGCACAGCACCCGGATCGCCGCAGAAGAACGCATTGTCCTCCACGGCACCCCAATCCTCGAGGGGCAGCGACATATCACCAATGGCGGAGAGGTAGCCACGAACCTGCACACCCGCCTGTTCGGCCAGATACTTCTTCGCAATGCCTGCGGCCGCCACCCGCATGGCAGTTTCCCGGGCCGATGCCCGACCACCGCCTCGGTAGTCGCGCACTCCGTATTTGCGGTCGTAAGTGAAATCAGCATGGGCAGGCCGGTAGATGTCCTTGATGGCGGAATAGTCTTTGCTTTTCTGATCCACGTTTTCGATCAACAGGCCGATCGGAGTGCCCGTGGTCACGCCCTCGAACACCCCCGAAAGAATTCTGACGGCGTCCGGCTCCATGCGTTGGGTGGTATATTTGGAGCGGCCGGGTGCGCGCCGATCCAGATCGCGCTGCAGGTCGTCCTCACACAGCGACAAGCCCGGGGGACAGCCGTCTACCACGGCGCCGAGCGCGACCCCGTGGCTCTCACCGAAGGTGGTTACTCGAAACAGCTGTCCGAAAGAATTACCCGCCATGATTTGCTATCCGTTGAACGCAGCGCAGTATGAGCCGTTCACGCCCGTTGTCCAGACGTAGCCACCCCGGGCAGATCCACTCCATCTAGCACGAACACGCCCTCGCCACCCTGGGGCAGATCTAGCCAGACAAAAGGAACCGCCGGATATTCACGTTGCAGGGCGGCGGCACTGCGGCCCACCTCACACACCATCAACCCGCGATCGGACAGGAAGCCGGAACTTTGCTCGAGCAAGCGCGCCACCACGTCCAGGCCGTCGGCACCACCCGACAGCCCCAAGACCGGTTCGTGCTGATACTCACGGGGCAGCGAGCTCATATCGGCGGCATCCACATAGGGCGGGTTGCTCACTAAGAGATCTACCGGTTCGCTCAACGCGTCGAGCAGGTCTGACTGAGCTACACGAACGCGCTCCTCCAGCCCGTGGGCGGATACATTACGTCGCGCCAGCGCTACGGCGTGCGCATCCACATCCAGCAACAGCACACGCGCCTCAGGAAAAGTGTGCGCGCAAAGAATCCCCAGGCAACCGGTACCGCAACAGACATCCACCACCACGCTGGGCGGTTGTCGCAACCAGGGGCGCATCCCAGCGCCGATGAGGAGGCCAATGGGGGAACGCGGAATGACCACGCCCGGCTCGCAAAGAAACTCGTATCCGGCGTAATGAGCACGACCCAACAGATAGGCCAGCGGCTCCCGCTGCGCAATCCGTCGCTGCATGAGCGCGTCGATCTGTTCCTGCTGGTGCTCAACCAGCGGGTGATCGGCATAAGCTTTTTGGTCAGGCAGCCCGGTCACGCCCAGCACCAGGGCTGTCGCTTCATCCCACGCGTCTTGGGTGCCATGCCCGAACACCAGCGGCGCCTGGGCAAGTGCGGCAGCCACCCGCTGCACCGTCTCCTGCACACTCTCCATGGCGGGCTACTCTTCGCGCAAATGAGGCGGTAACACGAGCTCAACGCGCGAGCGCTCAGCCGAGCGCGGCAACATGGGTCCGGCGGCAAACGGTACCAGCCGCGGGCCGGGATCCGCAGCCAGCGCATCCGCGGCGCTGGTGCCGCATTGCCGTGCTGCGTCCAAGAGCCGGTCCAGGTCAGTCGCTCCGTAGATGTGACAAACCACATATACGTCGCGACCGGCAAAGTCGGCCAGCGTTGGTGCGATAGCGGCAAGCCGTTGTTGGGCCGCTGCAGAGAACGATCCGTTGGCCAGCGGTTCCACCCCGTCGATCACCACATAGCCGTTGCGATCCAACCCTCCGGCGATACCCAAAGCGCCCCCCTGCAAAGGCTGCTCCGGGTGAATCACAAGCACGTGGGCGTACACCCGGCGGTTGCCGCGCTCGATGATATAAATGCCGATCAGCCGGTCGTCACGTTCTACAGCCAGGTAGAACTGGTTCAGGTCGGGCCCATACAGAACGGCCTGCCCAAAGATGTGGTTGGCCCAGTGGTTGCTCCGACCACAATCCCTGCCGCTGCAGCTGAACAAGGGGCCACTGCCCAGCAGAGCAACGTAGTGATCCACCACTTCCTGCCTGGGGGTGCCCCGGGGAATCTCATAGGTAGCGCTTTGCTGCCGAGCTTCGATACGGATTTTTCGTTCTGCCCGCACTTGCCTTCGGGTTTTGTCTACCCGGCTGACTATGAACTCGCGGGCCAGCAGCGCCTGATCGTCCTCGTATTCCACAATCCAGGAATTCGGAAAACGCTCGAGACTCAGCGGATCTTCGGAACCGGCCAGATCGGGTTCGGAGGCCACACAGACGCTGGCCATGCACCAGACGACCAGAAGTAACCGGTTCATAGCAGCGCTAGTCGCTGAGCAATTCAAGCAACAAGCTATTCAACCGGTCGACATATGCTGGAGCATCCTCCAACGTACCCCCCTCAGCTAAAGCCGCTTGATCGAATAATATACGTACCAACTGGTCGAATCGATCCTCGTCGGGTTCCTGATCCAGCCGCACTACCAGAGGGTGCTTCGCGTTGTACTCGAAGTGGGGCTTAGACTCCGGCGCGGCCTGGCCCGCGGCTTCCATCATGCGTCGCATCTGTGGGCTTAACGCGAACTCCCCCAGAACCAGGCAGGCGGGCGAGTCGATGAGACGCTTGGATGCTTTGACGCTTTCCACTCTGTCACCGAGCGCCGTCGCGATCCGTTCGGTGAGCCCAGAGTCATCCGCACTGGCCGCCTCTTCCTCGTCCGTATTCTCGTCTGCTTCCGGCAGATCGATATCGCCACGAGCCACATCCTGGAACTGCTTGTCCGCATACTCGGTGAGGCCGGACATCAGCCACTCGTCGATGCGGTCGTAGAGTTGCAGCACCTCGATGCCACGTTGCTTAAATACTTCCAGGTGAGGTGAGCTGCTGGCGTTCTCGAAGCTCTCCGCCACCACGTAGTAGATCTTCTCCTGATCGTCCCCCGCGCGCTCCAGGTAGGCGTCCAGCGAAACGTTCTTGGTTGCACCTGGCTCGTGCGTGGAAGCAAAGCGCAACAACTTGCACAACGCCTCACGGTTGGCAAAATCTTCCCCCGCGCCTTCTTTGAGCACCTCGCCGAACTCGTCCCAGAAACCCTGATACTGGTCCGGCTCCTTGGTGGCCATGGTGTCGAGCATATTCAGCACACGCTTGGTAAGAGCATTGCGGATGGACGTCACGCGCTCGTCCTGCTGGAGGATCTCTCTGGACACGTTCAGCGACAGATCGTTGGAATCCACCACGCCTTTGACAAAGCGCAGATACAGGGGCAGGAACTGCTCCGCTTCATCCATGATGAACACGCGCTGCACGTACAGCTTGAGCCCCCGCGGAGCTTCCCGGTTCCACAGATCGAACGGGGCCTGTTTTGGAACGTACAGCAAGCTGGTGTCCTCCAGCTTGCCTTCCACACGATTGTGACTCCACGACAACGGATCTTCGAAGTCGTGGGAGACGTGTTTGTAGAACTCCTTGTACTCGTCATCGGACACGTCGCTGCGCGATCGCGTCCACAGAGCTTTAGCGGAGTTCACTGCCTCCCATTGGGGTTCGGGAGCCTCCGCGGGCTCGTCGTCGTCACCGGGAGCGGGCAGCTCTTCGAGCATCTCAACTGCGACGCCGATATGGTCAGAGTAGCGCCGCACCACGCTGCGCAGCCTGAAGGCATCGGCAAATTCCTTAGAGTCTGCATTCAGATGCAGAATCACCCGGGTACCGCGCGGCAGATCATCCACGCTCTCCACGCTGAACTCGTCTTCGCCTCGGGAGCGCCAGCGCGTGCCGGATTCGCCACCCGCGCGTCGGGTGAGCACCTCCACCTCGTCGGCCACCATGAACGCGCTGTAGAAGCCCACACCGAACTGACCGATCAGGCTTGCGTCACGCTGTTGATCACCGGTGAGCCGCTCGAGGAACTCCCCCGTTCCCGACTTGGCAATGGTGCCAAGCTGGTCGATGACGTCGTCACGGGACATGCCGATGCCGTTGTCTATGACGCCCAGGGTGCCTGCATCGGCGTCGAACACGATGCGAATCCGGTAGCCAGGGTCGTCTTCCAGGAGTTCGGGATGAGCAATGGCTTCGAAACGCAACTTGTCGATGGCGTCCGAAGCATTGGAGATCAACTCGCGCAGAAAGATCTCGCGGTTGGAGTACAGCGAGTGAATCATCAGCTTCAGCAGCTGTTTGGCTTCGGTCTGGAAACCGAACGACTCGGGCTGACCGGACGATGTCTGCCCGTCTATATCTACCTGTTCATCAGCCATAATT
>MDTE01030540.1_pt1 | contig 22390 bp, 21 predicted proteins | sample 811231 | NCBI WGS metagenome assembly MDTE01 (sample SAMN05326651, study PRJNA326480) | marine metagenome | isolation source: seawater | place: Indian Ocean: Red Sea | collected 2010 | reverse complement strand
TTGTACCAATTTTTACTAAACTCCAAGATCTTAAAATATATTCTTGTATCGATGCCTTAATCCACCACATAGCATAAGTTGTCAATCTAAAACCTTTTTCAGGTTCAAATTTTTTCACTGCTTGCATTAGTCCAACATTCCCCTCAGAAATCATTTCATTGACTGGCAAACCATATCCTTTATAACCCATTGCAATTTTTGCTACCAATCTTAAGTGACTTGTAACTAATTTTTGTGCCGCTTTAGTATCTCCATTTTTTAACCAATCTAAAGCTAATTTTTTTTCTTCTTCGTCAGTGAGAATTGGGAATTGATTAATTTTTTTTAAATAAGGGTATACATCATTTTCAGAGGTTATTACTGGAAGAAGACTCTTATTTTCAGTTTTCATTGTAATTTTAAATCTAAATCTTTCATGTCAGGGGGTAGATCACAAGTAATTTTAATTTTTTTTTTTAAAATAGGATGAATAAATTCTATTTCATGTGAGTGTAATGCTTGTCTTGGAAAAAAAGATATAAAATTTCTTATATTTAATGGAATATTTTTCATTTTAAATTTTTGCTCTTTATCAATAGTATAGTTTTTATCGCCAATTATTGGTAAACCCATACTGGTTAAATGTACCCTAATCTGATGCGTCCTACCTGTAATGATTTCACAATTTAATTTACTAATTGACCCAAAATAGTTTCTTAAATTTGTAACTTTTGTTAATGCGTTTTTACCCTCATTTTCTGAAACATTAAATTTAGTTTTTTGTATTTTTTGTCTAATTATATTTTTATTTATATCTATGCTATTTTGACTTGGCATTCCATAAGAAAAAGCAATATAGTTTTTTTTAAGTTCCCTTTTCTGAAATAGTTTTTGAAATATTTTTTTTATTTCCTTATTTTTTGTAATTATAATAATACCACTTGTGTCCTTATCTAATCTATGAACTATTCCTTCCTTAAGATCCTCATCATCATTTATTTTGAATTTATTACATAGGCTATTTTGAAGAGTCAAATTTTCATCATTTTTATTTTTTTTATGAGTTAACAACCCTGCAGGTTTATTTAATATTGCTATATCATTGTCCTCATATAATATTTCAATAATAAAATTACCGTATAAATATGAATCAATCATTTAAACTATATGTTAAATAAAAAACTATTATTAAGTTTAGTAATATTTCAAGGTATCTTAATAGTAATCGGTATAATAGCAATAATCATAGGTATAATATACAAATATAATAATGCCAAAAATTCACAAAACTCAGTCATATCAAATATAGATATCGAAAAAATTACTTTATTTGATGAAGAACATTTTCAACAAAAAATTATAAAAAATAAAAAAATTATTTTTCAAATCATTAAAATAGATACTAATGAATTGAAACGCGAGATTATTATTGAACAATAAAATAAAATATATAGTTATTGCTGGCTCCTCAGGAGGACATATTTTACCAGCAATTAAATTAATAAATGAATTATCAAAGATCAAAAACCCAAACAATATTCTATTTATATCAGACAAAATAGGGAAAAAATTTATTGAAAAGACAAATTATAGTAAAATAAAAACTTTAGAAATAAATTCATCTTATAAATTTAATTTTATATTAAAAATAATTAAAAATGTTTTACCAATTTTATTAAATAATAGAAAATTAAAGTTAATTGGATTTGGTGGATTTATGACTGTGCCTGTTCTATTTTTTTCAAAAATATTAAATATATTTTTTTTATCATCGAATAAAATCTATATTCACGAGCAAAATTATATTTTTGGATTGGCAAATAAATTTAATTATTTTTTAGCACATAAAGTATTCACTTCTTTTCCCTCAAATAAAATTTTAAAAAAAAAAGAAATATATGTTGGAAATTATTTTAATGATAAAGTTCTTCCAAATTCATATGATGAAAATGAAAATCTAATTAAAATTTTATTAATTGGAGGAAGCGCCGGATCATTAGAATTAAATGATTTATTAATTGATAAATTAAAAAATACCGACAAGGATCTAAACGATAAAATAAAACTTTTTGTACAAATCCCATCTTTATATTTAAAAGACTATGAGTCAAAATATCTAAAATTACTTAAAAATATAAGTTTTTTTACCTTTAAAAATGATATTAATTATAACGATTATGATTTAATTCTTTCTAGATCGGGCTCTGGTTCTTTAAATGATATACTTTATAACACTAATTCAGTTTTTTTCCTTCCGCATATGCACTCTAGAGATGGACATCAAAAATTAAATTTAAACTATTTTAAAAAATATAATCAATCCCTTGATGATTTTAAGATACCCCTCAATAAAAAAAAACCTGACAATTATTTTTTCAATAACCTTATAAATCCATTTTCAATTAATAAGATTGTCTGTTACATAACAAAATGAATCTATCAGATCTTAAAACAAAAAAAGTTCATATTATTGGTATTAATGGAATTGGAATGAGTGCTTTAGCTATATATTTAAAACAGAATAAAATTAATGTTACTGGGAGTGATATTGCAAAAAATCCTAATACAAAACTATTAAATGATTATGGAATAAAAGTTTATATTGGTCATAAACCTCAAAATATCCAAAATAAAGATATTATTTTTTACTCGTCAGCGATTAAGAACAATCCAGAATTAAAATTAGCAAAAAAAAATAACATTCCATTCTATAATAGATCAAAATTATTACATCTTATTTGCAAAGATAAATTCACTATAGTTGTTTCAGGTTCACATGGGAAAACATCTACTACCTCAATTCTAGGATATCTTCTAGTAGCCTCTGGTCTTAATCCAACAATTATTTCTGGCGGTATTATGAATAATTTTGGTCAAAATATTCATCTTACTGATAGCAAATTTGTTGTTGTGGAAGCTGATGAAAGTGACGGCACTGTTTTTAAATTAAATCCCTCTTATTTACTTTACTTAAATGTTGATAGAGAGCATATGGATTATTATAAAAACTATTCTGTTCTTAAGAAAAAAATAAAAACATTTATTTCAAGAGTTTCTAAAAAATCTAAAGTATTTCTTAATAGAGATGATAAATTTTTAAAAACTTTAACCCATTCATCAAAAAATATTATTCCATTTGGAGGTAATTCAAAACCAATTTATTCATATAAAATTCAAAAACTTAGTCATAATAAATCAATTTTTGATTTTTATTTTAACAAAAAAAAAATCATTAAAAATATTACCTCACCTTTACTAGGAGAGCACAATATAGAAAATCTGACAGCAGTATTATCTGTAATTCATAATTTAGGCATAAAAATCAATAAGAAAGATATAAAAAATTATAGAGGCACAATGAGAAGAATGAATTTATTAGGGTCAATAAATAAATCTTTATTTATTGATGATTATGCTCACCACCCTACAGAGATAGATAAACTAGTAAAAGTAAGTAAACTTTATAAGAAAAAAGAAATATTTCTTATTCTAGAGCCCCATCGATATAGTAGACTAAACGACCTTTATAAAGAATACCTCCAAACACTTAAAAATATAAACAACTTATATATCCTAAAAACATATTCTGCTGGAGAGGCTATTAAAAAAAATATGAAAGACTCAAAAAATTTAGTCAATGATTTAAATGTAAAATATAAACAGCAAACGGGCTATTTAAATAGTTATTTAGAATTTTTTAACTTATTAGATGAAATAACAAAAAAACCAAAACAAAAAATAATTATAGCAGCAGGAGCGGGCAGTATTTCTAATCAATTTAGATTGTATTATGAGTCAAAAAAAAAATAAATTTCAAATAAATTTTGAATCATCCAAAATTTCATGGCTTAAATCTGGTGGAAAAATATCTAAATTATTAAAAATTACAAATGAACAAGAATTATTACAGATAAAATCATCTGAAAATTTTGATAAGAATAAAACTATTTCAGTGGGAAATTTTTCAAATTGTTTGATCAAAGATAGAGGTTTTGATGGTTTGTGTATAAAACTTATAGGAGACTATTCAAAAATTTCAATAAAACATGATCATATTATAGCTGGCGCAGGTGTTCTTGATAGTTTCTTTTCTCAATTTTGTTATCGAAATAAAATTAGTGGTTATGAGTTTTTACATACAATTCCAGGTTCAATTGGAGGAAATATATTCATGAATGCAGGATGTTATGGTCAAGAAATTAAAGATAGTTTAATTAGTTTGATATATTTGAATTTAGATGACTTTAAGATTCAAGAGACTGAAATGAAGAGTTTAGACTTTAGATATCGTAAAGGTTTTCAGAAAAAAAATTCTATAATTCTCTATGGAAAATTTAAATTAAATTATGGCAATCAAGAAAAAATTAAAAAATTAATGAAAGAATATGAATTTATTAGAAATAAATCTCAACCGCAAAAAGTAAATTGCTGTGGTAGCATATTTAAAAATCCAAAAAATCAAAGTGCCTGGGAACTAATTAAATCATCCTTAGACGACAGTTTTTTTTCTGGACCTGTTAAACTATCCAAAAAACACTCTAATTTCTTTGAAAACGAACCAAATATCAAAGCAGATCTAATTATAAATTTTATAAAAAAAGTTAAAGCAAAGGTTTATGAAAAACATAATATTTTACTTGAAGAAGAGCTAAGAATTTTATGAATTCAAAAATTTTAAAAAAGTTAAAAATATTAATAGTATGCGGAGGGTGGTCAAATGAAAGAGAGATCTCTCTATTATCCGGAAAAAATATCTTTCAATGTTTAAAATCAAATCACTTTAATGTTGAAATATTTTACCTGAATAGATCAAATGTGGAAAATATATTTAAAAAAAAACCAGATTTGATTTTTAATGCCCTTCATGGAGAATTTGGGGAGGATGGTTTTTTATCAAATTTAGCTCAGAAAAATAATATTTTAATCACACATTCAGATGATTTAACTTCAGCCTTATGTTTCAATAAAAGATTATTGAAAGAATTTTTAAAAAAAAAACTGAAAGTCAAATCACCAATTGAAATTACAGAATCTAAGAGTATAAAATTTCCTGTTATATCAAAGCCTAATAGAGGCGGTTCTTCTAATGGAATTAAACTTATTAATAATCAAGCAATTTTTAAAAATACTTTAAAAAATAAGCAACTTCTTATTGAGGAAGCAATTATTGGTAAAGAATTAACCGTCACTGTTTTAGAAATGAATAAAAAAATTGTCCCATTAGCTGTAACAGAAATAGAGTTTACTAATTTTATATATGATTATAAAGCTAAATACGTTGAAGGTGAAAGTGTTCATCATCTTCCAAGTCGAATTTCAAAAAATCAATATAATTATTTATTAGATCTATCTGTTAAAATTTATAAACAATGTAATTGCCAATCAATTGCTCGTTTAGACTTTATATTGAGTGATTTAGATAACAAATTTTACTTTTTAGAATTAAATACACATCCTGGCTTAACAAAAATATCGTTGGCCCCCGAGCAGGCTAATTATAGAAATTTAAGTTATCTAGATTTATTAGAGAGTATAATTATTTCTTCTTTATGAAATATAAAGTTAAAAATTTAATAAGTTTTACATCTTTAATATTTTTATTCATTGTTTTTTATTTTGTTTATTCAAATATTACAAGCAATACCTCAAAATTAATTAAATTTAACTCTAATGGTATAAGCTCTAAATTTGAGTTGGAAATCTCTAATAATTTTGAAGATATTGATAAATTTATATCTAAATATATTTTTATTAAGAATTACAAGATTACTAATAATTCATCTCAAATCAAAATTGAAATTGAGATAAAAAAACCATTTGCAAAAAATAATTTAAATAAAGAGATAGTATTCCATGATAACTCTACAGCATCTTATGTTTTTTTTAATAAAGAATTTATAAATTCAATCAAACTAGTTGATATTTCTTCAGAGACTTTAAAATTAAATAATTATTTAAATAAATCTTATAATCAATTGAGTAAGATATTTAAGATAAATCAAATTGAGTATATAGATGATAGAAGATATGATTTGTATGTCGACAATAATAAAAAAGTAATGTTGCCAAAAATAATAAATCAAAAGTTTTTAGTTTTTTTAGAAAATAACCTAGAATTATTAAAAAATAATATGAATTTTAAAGAATATATAGATTTGAGAAATTTCCATTTAAAAACAATAAGAGTCAAATAAGTTAAATGAAAAATTTTAATACAATCATAGAAATAGGGTCTTTTTCAATTAAAACAATTATATATTCTAATATTGAAAATTCTCCAAAAATAGAGGGTATTGGTAAATCAAATACTAATGGTTTCGATGGAAATAGCGTAAATAGTTTTGATGAATTTCTAGATAGTATAAGAAGGTCTGTAGTTCAGGCAGAAAAACAATCACAATTTATTATTAAAGAATGTTTTATCTTATTGACTAATAATAGTGTTAAAATAAATAAATATAAAAATAGTATAGACTTAAATGATTCTATTATAGAAAATAATGATCTAAGAAAACTTTCTAAATTAAAAATTAAATCAAATGAAAATTTTATTCAAAACCTTTATACTTCACATTTTCAATTAAATGATGATTTAATTACAGATAATCCTATAGGTCTTACCTGTAAAAAATTATCAATGATCTCATTGATATCATTGATAGATCAAAAACAAGTTAGTCTTATAAAAAATATATTTCAAAAAATACAAATTAAAATAATTAATTTTATGGACTCTACTACATCTTATTTTTTTTATTTAAAAAATAAAAAAATAATTAAAAAAAACCTAGTTTTAATTGACTTTGGATTCAATCATACAAATATATTAATGATCAAAAATAAACAGATATCTTTTATAAAAACAATACCAATTGGATGTAGATTGATCTCGGAGGATTTAGTTAAAATGCTAAATGTTAGTTTTGATTTTGCTGAAAAATTAAAAATTTCTACAATTGATCTTTATGATGAAAGAAACCCTTCAATTGAAATTCCTGTTTGGGAAGAATTTGGAAACAATATTAAAAATAAAATCGAGCATGATTATATTAAAAAAATTGTGATTTCACGATTGGATGAAATCTTTAATATGATCTTTAGGCTTTTACCAGATGATAAGAATTTTTATTCATATTTATTTACTGGAGGTGGTTCAAAAATAAAAAATTTCCAATTATACTTCAGGACTAAATTTGGCCATGAGATACAATTTCTTGTTCCCCCAAGTACATCAGGTATTCCAAAAGTATTCAACGACTCAAGCTTCATGTCTATATATTGTGCTTATTGGCTTCAAATATCTAAAGCTAATGAAAAAGAGGACTTTTTGAAAAAAATTGATTCTTTTTCTAACAAAATATGGTACAAAAGATTCGTAGACCTACTATAGGTAGTTTTTGCGGGGATAAAATGACACTAGATATAGAACCAGTACTTGACCATAAAAATTTAAAGCCATCATTAACAGTTTTGGGAGTTGGAGGCGCAGGAAGTAATGCTGTAAACAACATGATTCAATCTAATTTAAATAATGTAGAATTTATTGTTGCAAATACCGATGCCCAAGCACTAGAAAACTCTTTGTGCTATAATAGAATTCAATTAGGTCTAGAAAAAACAAAGGGACTTGGAGCTGGGGCTGACCCTACCATAGGAAAAGAAGCAGCTGAGGAGAGCGTTGATATTATCTCTGAAGAATTAAGAAATACTAATATGTTATTTATGACCGCAGGGTTAGGAGGAGGTACTGGCACTGGAGCTTTGCCTGTGATAGCCAGTATAGCTAAAAAACTCGGAATAGTTACAGTTGCAATAGTATCCACACCATTTAATTTTGAAGGAACTAAAAGAATGAATTTGGCCATCCAAGGATTAGAAGATGTAAAAAAGAATGTTGATACATTACTAATTATCCCGAATCAAAATTTATTTAAAGTATCTAATGAACAAACATCTTTCGCTGAAGCTTTTAAAAAAGCTGATAATGTTCTCTTTGATGGGGTAAAAGGCTTAACAGATTTAATTACACAGCCTGGTTTAATAAATCTAGATTTTGCAGATGTTAGAACTGTAATTAAAGAAATGGGATTTGCCATGATGGGCACTGCTATAGCAGAGGGAGATAATAAGGCTGTTGAAGCTTCAAATTTAGCTTTAACCAATCCTTTAATTGAAAATATTGATATGAATACAGCAAAAGGTGTAATTGTAAATATTTCTGGAGGTAATGATATGACATTACTAGAAGTTGACCATGCTGCAAATATTATTAGACAAAGCGTTAACCCTGATGCAAATATAATATTTGGCTCACTTATTGATGAAACACTCCAAGGAAAACTTAAAATTAGTATTTTTGCAACAGGTATTGAAGCAACTGGCAAAAAAATATTATACTATCCAGAGTCAGAGAGTTCTCCAGGATTTAGTTCATTACAAACTAAGATAAATGAAGAACTAGAGACAAATAAAATTTCAGATGAAGATACAAATTTAGAAGAAATGGAAGATATCTCATCAGTAATTGATGAAAAATCTGAAATCGATGATTTATCTAATGATCAATATACTGATATTGATGAAACAGATAAATCTAGTTTTGAAAAAGATATTCAAACTTCAGTGAATTATAAAAATCTTGAGGAAAAAAAGAAAACTGGTTTTTTTAGTATGCTCTCAAATCTTATGTCTTCTTCTGAAAAGCAAGATAAAATTGATCCAGAAGATACGAAAAATAAAGAAAAAAAACAGAGACCAAAAAAACAGAAAACCGATCCTAATTTATTTCTCTTTAGTGAAGTAGTCGAAGAGAATCACCCTATTGAAGAAAATGATGGCATAGAGGAAATATCTCAAATATCTGAAATGAGCCCAGAAAATGAATTAGGAGAGGATTTAGATACCCCTTCCTATTTAAGAAAAGGCTCTGGCCAATAAACATAAACTTTAATAAATACAAAGTTTTACAATAATAAAGTAATACTTTTGCCAAAATTTCTTAATATTTAAGAAATATGAAGAGTTTAACAATTGCTCACCCAATAAATCTTAAAGGTATTGGCTTACATACCGGGCTTAATTCGAATATTACTCTAAAACCAGCAGAAATAAATTCGGGTATTTTTTTTAATAGAATTGATAAAAAAATGATTATCCCAGCTAAATGGGAAAATGTTATTTCCACAAAGTTTTCAACCAATCTAGGTAAAAATAAAATAGAAGTAAAAACTGTTGAGCATCTACTTAGTGCTTTGGCGGGATTGCATATTGATAATTGTGAAATTTGTATTGATAATATAGAAGTTCCAATCTTAGATGGGAGCTCTAAAGTCTTTGTCGAAGAGATTTTAAAGGCTGGAATTTTAGAACAGGTATCTTTTCAAAAAGTACTTCAAGTTCTTAAACCTGTTAAATTTGAATGTGATTATGGTTTTGCTGAGTTATTGCCTAATAAGCCTGATCAAGAAGGTTTGAATATTAACTTAGAATCATCTTTTGATGGTAAATATGAAGACCAAGATATAAAAATCAAAAACTTAAACGGTAACTATATAGACTCTATCTCAAAAGCTAGAACATTTGGTTTTTTTCATGAAATTGAATATATGAAATCACAAAATTTGATTAAGGGTGGATCTCTTGATAATGCAATAGTTATAAAAGATAAAAAACCAATTAACAAAGATGGTTTGAGATATGAAAATGAATTAATGCGCCATAAAGTTTTAGATGTTGTGGGTGATCTATATTTATCTGGGTATTCAATAACAGGAACTTATAAAGGTTTTAAAACTGGTCATTATATTACCAATAACTTACTTAAAGAATTATTTAATTCAGAAGATAATTATTTGATTCATCAAGTCAACTAAACCATTTTTTTAGGATTAGTATACTTATCAAATTCTATTTCAGTTAAATCGGTCAATTCTAAACAAGACTCTTTTAAAGAAATATTTTTATTATAAGCATATAAAGCAACTTTAGAGGCTAAGTCGTATCCTATGATTTTTGTTAAAGGGGTAATTAACATCAGTGAATTATTGAGAAGTTCTTTAATTCTCTCCTTATTAGCCCTTATTCCTTTTAAGCAGTTTTTATCAAAGGAAATTATTCCATCACTAATTAGATTTATAGCATCAAGAGTATTATGAATAATTATAGGATTATAGACATTTAATTGAAAATGTCCTTGTGTACATGCAAAAGTTATTGAATTTTTTAGTCCTAATGTATGAGCGCAAACCATTGATAAAGCCTCACATTGTGTAGGATTGATTTTTCCAGGCATAATTGATGAACCCGGTTCATTTGCAGGTAAAATTAGTTCAGCAATTCCACTTCTAGGCCCAGAAGCAAGAACTCTGATGTCGTTAGTAATTTTAAATAATGAACTAGCAAGAATTTCAATACCTGACATTACTTCTATGAATACATCATGCGATGCTAAAGATTCATGTTTATTTGATGAACTTTTAAAAGGAAGTTTTGTTAATTTATTTAAATTATAAATAAATTTTTTATCAAATCCTTTTGGCGCATTTACTCCAGAACCTACAGCTGTCCCACCTTGTGCTAAATTATAAAGTTTATCTAAACTTTTTTTAATAACTGACTCTGCATAATTGATTTGGTCATAATATGCTAAAAATTCATTTGATAGTTTAATTGGAGTTGCATCTTGTGTGTGAGTTCTTCCAATTTTTATAATACCTCTAAATTCTTTTATTTTCGTTTTAAGAGTTTTTTTAATTTGAACTATAGCTGGCAATAATTCTCTATGAATAGCTAAAACAGTAGAAATATGCATAGCAGTTGGAATGGTATCATTTGAAGATTGGGATCTGTTAATATGATCATTGGGATGCAAAGGAGAGTTTGAGGGTAATTTTTTACCCAGAAGTATATTGCTTTTATTTGCTATAACTTCGTTCATGTTCATATTTATCTGAGTACCTGATCCAGTTTGCCATATAACTAATGGAAAATGATCATTAAGCTTTTGATTTATTATAAGGTCACAGACTTTTGAAATGACCTCCATATGTTTTTTTGATAATAATTTGAATTCAAAGTTTGCTTTTGCACATGATTTTTTTTGTAGAGCTAAAGACTCAATAAAAATTTGGTGAAAATGAAATTTACCAACACCAATTTTAAAATTTTTTATTGATCTTTGAGTTTGAGCACCCCATAACTTAGAGCCTTCAACTTTTATTTCTCCTAAGCTATCTTTCTCTATTCGAAATTTGACCATAAACAATAAATACTATATATCACACACAATGAAAAATATTTTATTAATTCGACATGGGCAAAGTGAATGGAATAAATTAAATCTATTTACTGGATTTAAAAACGTAGATTTATCTGAACAAGGCATAGAAGAGGCTAATAAAGCTGGGCAGAACTTTAAAGATCTTGGTTTGAGCTTCGATATTGTCTACACTAGCGATTTAAAAAGAGCCCAAGATACTGCTAAAATTATTCTTCAAAATCTAGGTCAATGGGATCAGCTTTATTCAATTAATAAAATTATTAATAATATTAACCTCAATGAGCGAGACTATGGGGATCTGACAGGTTTAAATAAAAAAGAGACAGCAGAAAAATTTGGTGATGAACAAGTTCATAAATGGAGAAGGGGATATTCAGATCAACCGCCCAATGGAGAAAGCTTAGAGGATGTTGTAAACCGTGTGAAAACTTATTTTGATGAAGAAATCATTTATTCAATTAATAAACCAGATAATGAGAATATTTTGATAGTAGCACATGGTAATTCTCTAAGAGCACTTTTAATTGTTATGAATATTTATACACCGACCGAAATTAATTCAGTTGAACTCTCTACTGGTGTACCAATACATGTTATTTTTGATAATAATGTTTTCTCTATAAAATAGTTATTTGATTGATACTGCATTAATTTTAGCTCTTATTTCCTATTATGTAATCATGTTCATTACACCTGGGCCAAATAATGCCATGTTGACTATGTCAGGACTGAAATTTGGTTTTAAAAGATCACTGCCACATGTCATAGGAATAGCTTTGGGCCATGCAGTCCAGGTATCAGCAGTTTGTTTAGGACTTGGTTTCTTTTTATTAGAATATCCAGAATTTCAATTAATTTTAAAATGGCTTTGTTTTGGTTATCTACTTTTTCTTGCTTATAAAATGATCGGTTCTTTTAAAGACTATAAAAAAGAATCAGGCCGACCTTTAAGGGCTTATGAGGCAGCCCTTTTTCAATGGATTAATCCAAAAGCATGGACGATAGCTTTAACCGTTGCTTCGGGATTCATGCCCCTTCAAGAGTCTCTTATAGTTGCAGTATTATTCACAGGCATAATGTCTTCACTTATAAGTTTTCCATGCATAAGTCTTTGGGCACTTTTTGGAAGCTTTATAAAAAAAATAGTCTCAAAAATAATCATAAAAAAAATTATAGAATATTGTTTTGCAATCCTACTTCTCCTGACAGGGGTGTATTTAGTTTTAAATTAATTTATTTAATAAATTTAAATAGCGATAATTTAAATATCCTTTTTTAGTGATAAAGTATTCTTCGATAGAGTCTTTGTCCAAAGAGTTGACTATTTTTGGCAACAATAATCTAAGGCGCTTGCTAAAATATTTTGATGAGTCATAGGGTAGTCCACTTGGTAAATTATCTACTGACATAATGGTTGTATTTTTATATTTATAAAATGGTTTCTTTAAATTAGTACTTTTGATGGTTGTTGGAACTGAACCATCAATATCACAGGTAATATCACCAATAATTTGAAAAGAATTTTTGTTAATATCACTTAAATCAAATAATTTTGGAAATCTGTCATCCCAATAATGACAGGCAAGGTAGGCATCAAATTTCCCAATATATTGCTTAAAATTAGATTTATATGAACCTTCTCCATTAAGTAAATCTCTGTAGTTAAACTTTCTGTCAGTTCTTTTATAAAATTTATGTGGTAATAAAACTTTGTAATATGGTTGATTTTTTCCTTTTCCCCGATTTTTAATTTGTAATTTTTCTAGTAAATATTGAGATCCTTTTGAAACAAGTCCATCCCCAGTAATCAATATTTTAAAATTTTCAATTTTAATCGATTTTAAATGTTTAATTAAATCTACTATTTTAAGATTTGGTTTATATACAAACTTTTGATTTAATAATTTTAAAATAGTTAAGTATGTGCCCATAACGCCAGCATACCAGCCAAAACCTATGGCTCTTATTTTCTTATTATTCTTTAATAGCTCGTAATCTAAAAGAGACGCATTCTTATTTAAAAATGTTTTCAATAAAGATAAATTATGATTTTGACCTTTTATTGTATGCGAAAACATTAAATAATTATTATTCTTTATTATTTTATTTATTGAGACTTCTTTGATTGATAAAAACAAATCTATCTTTTGTGATGAATATTTTTTACAACCAACTTTATAAAATTCATTATCTGATATTATTCTTGATTTAGAGGGCTCTATATAAAAAATCCAATTAGGATATTTAGATAATATCTTTTTTATATCTAAAGGAACTAAAGGAGTTCTTTTTTCATTAATTCTTTTTTCTTTTAGAATACAAATTTTCATATTTCTCTTACTTTTATACCTAATTTTTCTAAACCATTTAAAATATAAGTGACATTTTTTTTATCGTGAAAAATTCTATTAATTCCAGAAATTTGTTCATTTTTGAGAATGCATTCAATGGTTAATGCTAATGTATAAGATACACATTGAGACATTGCAGAGTTTTTTATGACTCTAGACTCATCAATAAATAGAGTTTTGTTAAAAATATCATTTTTGTTAAAGTCTTTTGCTTGAAGTTTTACTATTAACAATACTCTATCATTTTCATCACTTTCATATTGGTTATTAATCCACAGCTCTTCACTTAATTTCTCAAGATCATCACCTTTTTTTATTTTTATAAATATTTCCTTCCAAGCTTGACCCCAATCATTTAGTCGAATAGTCCCCCTCTCAAAGTGTTTAATAACATTCTTATAATCAGATAATTTATATTCTTCTAAGTAGGGAAGAGAGTCTCTGTTAGGGTAAGTTTCAAAAACTTCCTTTAGAAAATTTAACTTAGTAATATTTTCAAAAGGAAAAGAAGAGGAAGTTTCTTTAAAACTAGTAATGAATTTAGCTTTAGACTTTAAGGCTTTTAATACACCAAGTGGAGTCCAACTAAATTTATATCTAAATTCATTATGTTTAAGAGGAAATCCCCCACATAAACTCAAAAAATTAATATCAGAAATATTTTCTTTTTTTGTATTATTTTTAAAGTCATCAACCAATCTTGAAGCTAATAAATGATCTATACCTGGATCAAGTCCTGCTTCACAGATAAAAATATTATTATTTTTAATAAAATCATTTTTGAGAGAATCGTATTCGTCATCATAGTAACTTGAAGTTAAAAAATGACACTTTTTATTGATGGCTATTTTTGCGAAATCTATATGCATGAAAGAAGGTAACATTGAAACAATTAAATCATTTGGTTGAAGTTGTGACTCAAAATTTTGAATATTCAATTCATTAATTTTTATATTTTTAGATAATAGTAGGTTAGAGGCTTTTTTAGGAGATCTATTCCAAATTTCTATGCTATAGCCCTTATTGATTAAATATTTTATCCCTGGAGGTGAAGAAAGACCCACACCAACCCAATGGATTTTTTTTACATTCATAAATTAAAACATTAGAATAAATACGACTAAATTTATATAAATAATTTAAAATGAAATTAATCCCTGAATGGAGAGATCATTCTCATTGCTTAATAGCATGGCCTTGTAATTATAGTTTATATAAGCAACAAATTGATGCAGCACGACTTGAAGTAGCAAATTTGGCTAATCATATTTCTGATGAAGAAAATGTAATCATATATTGTAACCCTAGAGAAATCAAAGAGTGTAAGAGTATTCTATCAAATAATAAAATTTCTATTGTTGAAACTAATCTTGATGACTCATGGATGAGAGATATAGCTCCTATTTTTTATCTAGATGAAAAAGAGTTAAAAACAGCATCATTTAATTTTAATGGATATGGTAAGTATCCAAACTTTGATAACGATAATAAAATTTCAGAAATTATATCAAACCAATTTAAACTAAATTCAACTCAAATTGATATAACTCTTGAGGGTGGTGCAATTACCTATGATGATAAAGGTAATTTATTTACAACAGAGAGCGTCTTGTTAAATCCTAACAGAAATAACAAAAATAAAGAACTCATTAGTCAGAAGTTAATTGAATTATTTGATATAAAGAAAATTATTTGGTTTCCTAACGGGTTAGCAGAAGATGACACAGATGGCCATATAGATAATATTTTGGCGCCAATTGGAGAAAGCAAATATTTACTAGCCTCTAGTAAGAAAGAGAATAGTCATAATTTCGAAATATTAAATCAGTGTAAAAGAGTTTTAGAAAAAGAATTAATTCCACAAAATACTAAAAATGCAATTATTGAAATACCCCTTCCTTCTGATGTTTACATAAATGATAAAAAATTAGTTGCCTCTTACATCAATTTTTATTTTACGAAAAATTCAATTTATGTACCTAAATTTGATGTAAAAGAAGATGGTGAGGTATATGATATATTTCAATCTGTATTTTTGGATAGAAAAATTAAAATGCTTGAAACTAAAAATATTAATTATGGGGGTGGAAATATTCATTGTATAACTATGAATATACCTAAATTATGAAAATCAAAGTTGGAACATCTCAGTTCAAAAGTATAAAGGGAAGCACACAAGAGAATATTAATAAAGCTATTCAATTATGTTCAGATGCTGCCTTACAAAAAACAAATATTTTTTTATTGCAAGAATTATTTCAAACAGATTATTTTTGCTCAACTCAAAACCCAAAATTTTTTGATTTCGCTCTTAATTTTCCTAATAACCCTCTATTTGAAATTTTCTCTAATTTTTGTAAAGAACATAAAATGGTTATACCCATCAGTTTTTTTGAAAAGAATGGCCAAAACTATTTTAACTCTCTAGTCCTAATAGACTCAAAAGGAAAATTATCTGATATTTATCGAAAATCTCATATACCTGATGGACCTGGCTACAACGAAAAATTTTATTTCACTCCAGGCAATACTGGATTCAAAGTATTTGATACAAATTACGGTAAAGTAGGATGTGGTATTTGTTGGGACCAATGGTTCCCAGAGTGTGCAAGAACTATGACTTTGCTTGGAGCGGATATTTTATTATATCCAACAGCAATAGGATCAGAACCTCACGACCCAACTTTAAATTCAAAAAATCATTGGAAAAATGTCATGATTGGTCATTCTGCTGCAAATCAAATACCAGTTTTAGCTTCAAATAGAATTGGAGAAGAGACTGAGGGAGAAATTAAATTAAATTTTTATGGCAATTCTTTCATTACTGACCACTTGGGTAACATTTTGTGTGAAATGGACTCTCAGTCTGAGGGTTTTATTGCCCAAGAACTAGATATTGAAGAAATAAGAAAATACCGCCAATCTTGGGGGAATTTTAGAGATCGTAGACCAGATCTCTATAAAAAAATTTGTGATTTTTAAATAAAATTAGAATAAAATCTTAAACATAAGAATAATTTTTATTGAGGAGAGGTTTATGAAAAAACTTTTAATAACTTTTGTTTGTCTCTTATTGCCGTTAAGTCTAAGCGCTAAAGAGGAACTATTTATTTATAATTGGTCAGATTATATTGCAGAAGATACCATTGCTAATTTTGAAGAAGAAACTGGCATTGATGTTACCTATGATGTTTTTGACTCTAACGAGGTCTTGGAAGCTAAGCTTTTAGCGGGTGGAAGTGGTTACGATATCGTTGTTCCATCTGGATCATTCATGGAAAATCAGATTAAAGCTGGTGTTTTCCAAAAATTAGATAAAAGTAAAATTCCAAATTTATCTAATTTAGATCCTAGTGTTTTAGAAAAAACTGATGCTCATGACCCTGGTGGTGAATATTCTGTTAACTACATGTATGGTACTACTGGTATTGGATACAATGTTTCTGCTGTTGAAGAAAGAGGCGGAGATGTTGAGTCTTGGGATATAATCTTTGATCCTGAAGAAGTTTCTAAATATGCTGACTGTGGTGTAGCAATGCTTGATGCTCCAAGTGAGATTGTTGAAATTGCCCTAAATTATTTAGGCCATGATCCAAATACAGAAAACACAAAAGCTAACGAAGAAGCTTTAGAACTTTTAAAACAAATTAGACCTTATGTAAAATATTTTGACTCATCACAATATATTGATGATCTTGCCAATGGTGAAATTTGTTTAGCAGTGGGTTGGTCAGGCGATGTATTCATAGCAGCTTATGAAGAAATTGAAGAAGTTTGGTATTCTATACCAAATGAAGGCACTGTTATTTGGTTTGATATGATGGGTATTCCAGCCGATGCAAAGAATGTTGATAATGCACATAAATTTATTGACTATATTCTAAGACCAGAAGTTGTAGCTGAAATTACTAATTATGTTTGGTATTCAAATCCTAATTTAGTTGCAAATACTACTGAGGGTTTAATTGATCCAGAAATACTTGAGGATCCTGCTATTTACCCTACTGAGGAAACTCTAACCAAGCTTTTTGCCGATACAGCTGACTCTCCTCAAAAATCTAGAATTTCTTCTAGAGTATTTAACGGGTTTAAAGCAGCTCAGTAATAAATATTTTTGAAAAGCACAACTTAAAATACTAAGTTGTGCTTTTTTTTTAAAAATGTCTAAATCATTTCTTGAGATAAAAAATGTCTCAAAAAAATTTGGTAACACTGTAGCTTTAGACAATGTATCGCTTGATATAAATAAATCAGAACTTTTTAGCTTACTTGGATCTTCTGGATGCGGAAAATCAACTCTTTTGAGAATAATAGCTGGTTTTGAAAAACTAGACTCTGGCCAAATAATCTTAGATGGAGAGGATATTACAAATCTACCTCCTCATCTACGTCCTTTAAATATGATGTTCCAAAATTATGCTTTATTTCCTCATTTAAACGTAACTAAAAATATTGAATACGGGCTTCAAGAGGAAAACCTTTCGAAAGAAGAAATTAATCAAAGAATTATAGAAATAATTAAGTTATTAGAGTTGGATGGATTGGAAAAAAGAAAGATTTATGAGCTATCTGGAGGACAACAACAAAGAGTAGCTTTGGCTAGGTGTCTAGTAAAAAAACCAAAATTATTACTTTTAGATGAGCCTTTAGCAGCTTTGGATAAGAAGCTAAGAGTCCAAACTCAATTTGAGCTAGTTAATTTGCAATATAAATTAGGCATCACTTTTATAATAGTCACCCATGATCAAGAGGAGGCTATGTCTTTATCTGACAGAATGGCAATAATGAAAATTGGTGAGGTTCTGCAAGTTGGCAATCCTGTAGAAATCTATGAAAAGCCAGTTAATGAGTACATAGCAAATTTTATCGGAACTGCAAATATTTTTAATATCATTAAAACTTCTGATAAGTTCATAATTCAGGAGTTAGGAATTAAGATTGATACAAAAGGAGAAAGAGATTTCAAAAAATGTTTGATCAGACCAGAGAAAATTTCTATTACCAAAAATTTAAATCAAAATGGAAATAGTAAATGCAAAGGAACCGTTAAGGAGGTTGCGTATTTAGGTAGTTACACGAAATACTTAGTTAAAGTTGGTAACTTTAATTTTTATTCATTTATGCAAAATAGCGAGATATCCGAGGATCTTCAAATAAAATGGGACGATCAAGTGGATTGCACTTGGAGCGATAACTCAATCTATTTTTTCAATGAATAATTTATTAAAAAAACAAAACTTTTGGTTTGTATTTACCCCATATTTTTGGTTGGTATTATTTTTTTTTATTCCGTTAGCTTTAATATTTAAAATATCTATATCTATCTCAGAGTGGGGAATGCCACCTTATAGGGATTTATTTGAAATAACAGAAGAGGGTATGAAAATAAACTCTACCTTAGCTAATTATATATTTATTTTTTCTGACTCTTTCTACCTAAGATCATATCTCAATTCTCTCTCATTGGCACTTGTATCAACAATTATTTGTTTAATTATAGGATATCCCATTGCTTTTTATGTTGCAAAATCCAAAGAGAGTACAAGAAATTTATTGTTAATTTTACTTATAATACCTTTTTGGACCTCCTTTTTGTTAAGAGTTTATGCTTGGAAAGTTATTCTTCAAGGATCTGGAATACTAAACACGATATTAATTAAATTAGGTTTTATTTCTGAACCTTTATCCATGTTACACAATCATTATGCAGTCATTTTAGGAGTTGTTTATACCTATTTACCTTTCATGATATTGCCACTTTATGGCTATTTAGTTAAGTTTGATTTGAATTTAATTGATGCTTCAAGTGATTTAGGAGCTAAACCTTACAAAACTTTCTTCAAAGTTATATTGCCACTATCCTTGCCAGGAATTATTGCAGGAAGTATGCTCGTTTTTATTCCTGTAGTTGGTGAATTTGTAATACCAGAGTTATTGGGAGGAAGCGATAAGCTTTATTTTGGTAAAATAATATGGGACGAATTTTTTGTTAATAGAGATTGGCCGATAGCAAGTGCCCTTGCTATGTCGGGTATATTAATTTTAGTAGTTCCCATTATTTTATTTCAACTTATGTTCGCAAAATATAATTTTAAAAATGAGTAAATACCTCTATAAAATAATCAGTTTAACTATAGGCTTTGGTTTTCTTTATTTTCCAATTTTAACACTAATCGCATACTCATTTAACGATAATAAGCGGGTAATGGTATGGAAAGGTTTTTCATTTAGATGGTATGGAAAATTATTTCAAAATGAACAAATAATAGAAGCTTTTATCGTTAGTATAAAAATTGCTGCTCTATCAGCAACTTTCGCTACTATTTTAGGAGTAATGATTGGTTACTCATTAACAAGAATCGCTAAAATACCAGCAAGACCTTTTTTTATTTTTTTAAGCTCTTCTCCTCTTGTGATGCCAGAAATTATATTAGGATTATCATTGCTGCTTTTTTTTATTTCATCAAACCATCTTATTGGTTTTCCATCTAGCAAGGGACAGTTAACAGTATTAATTTCCCATATTACTTTTTCTGTTGCTTTTGTAGCAGTAATTATCCAATCAAGACTTAGTAGCTATGATAAGAATATTGAGGAGGCTGCCCAAGACCTTGGAACTATTCCTAATAAAATTTTTTGGAAAATAACTGCCCCAGTTATACTACCATCAATTATTTCAGGTTGGCTATTAGCGTTCACTTTGTCTTTGGATGATTTAGTTGTTGCAAGTTTTACAACTGGACCAGGAGCAAATACTTTACCTATTGTTGTATTTTCGAAAGTAAGACTTGGTTTAAGCCCTGAAGTTAATGCTCTTTCAGCTATAATTATGTTAATTGTAATAATTGCTGCAATTGCTTATTATTTTATTAACCGATCAAACGTTAAGAAGTAGATATTCTCTTTCCCATGCAGTGATTATTTTATTATAGGCGTTTACCTCTAAATCTTTAATCGAACAAAATAATTCTACAAAAGTATTGCCAAATATCTCCTTAGCCTCTTTAGACCTAGAGAAAGTATCTATAGATTGATAAATACTCTCTGTCAGGGATACATTAACATTATATGCTGCCTTTGTTGTTTCTTGAGTTGCCTTAATTTTCTTTTTTATACCCAAATAACCAGCTGTCAGAGTTGCAGCTATAGCTAAATAAGGGTTAACATCAGAACCACATAGTCTGTTTTCTATTCTAGCTTGACCTGCTGAATTAAAATTGGGCACTCTAAAACCACATGTTCTATTTTCATAACCCCAATTGAGATTAAACGGTGTTCCTTCCTCCCAATAACCTCTTAATCTCTTAAAAGAATTTACATTTGGTGCAAATAAAGGAAGAAAAGCCTTTGAGTATTTTTGAAGACCGCCTAAATAATTATCAAAATATTTAGTCGTATTTAAATCTTTATTAACAAATATCGGTTTACCTTTTTTTAAAATAGATTGATGAATATGCATCGAGTTACCCGGTGAATTTTCTAAAGGTTTTGCCATAAAAGTTGCATATAAATTGTGTTTTAAAGCAGTTTGTCTGAGAGTCCTTTTAAATAAAAATACTTGATCGGCTAAATCAAGTGGGTTTCCATGCTTAAAGTTTATTTCCATTTGAGCAGGACCATCTTCATGATTAATATTTTCCACCTCTAATTCTTGTGCTTCACAATAGTCATACAAGTCCTCAAAGATATGATCAAACTCATTAATTGCATCTATACCATAAGATTGATTTCCTTTTTCCGTTCTACCAGACTGGCCTGCAGGTGTTTCCAATGGGTAATCTGGATCATTATTTTTTTTTACTAAATAAAACTCAATCTCTGGTGCAACAATTGGTTCCAAACCAATAGATCTATATAAGTTAATAACTTTCTTTAAAATCCCTCTAGAGTACACCTCAATTTCATTATCGTTTCTATCAACTGCATCGCAAATAATTTGGGCTGTAGGTTCATCATACCAAGGCACAACTCGTAAGGTTTCAAAATCCGGTTTTAATATAAAATCACCATCAGTTGGGTTTAGAAGTTGGTCATCTATTGAATATGTAACACTTCTTGATACTGCTAATTTAAACAAAGCTAGAGGAAGTCTAAGCCCTCCAGACTCAAAGGAACTTAAAAATTTTTTTGTGGGAAGAATTTTTCCTCTTGGGATTCCTGAATTATCGGGAATTAAACATTCTACTTCTGTAATTTTATGTTTTTTAAACCACTCTATGTAATTATTCATCTATATAACTGACCTTTAAAATTTGATATTTATGTACCTGATGGAATACTCAGATAACTATTATGTAAGAACAAAATCATATGAGTTAGATTCTAACAAATTAACTGAATCTATACAATGTGATGTTTGTATTGTAGGAGGGGGGTTATCGGGTATCTCCACCGCATATTATCTCAGTAAAATCAACCCTAATCTAAAAGTTACAATTTTGGAAAAAAATAAAATTGGTTGGGGGGCATCAGGACGCAATGGTGGGCAACTACTTCATGGCTTTTCTAGTGAGAATTTTAAAAGTCAAAAGCATACTGAAGAAGAACAAAAGCATTTATGGAACTTTTCAGTGGATGCTGTTCGAGAAGTTAAAAAAAATATAAAAGATCTTAAAATAGATTGTGACTTGGTAGAGGGGTATCTTTTAACTGCAGTCAAAAAAAATCATGATGAAGAATTAAAACGTCATGTAGATAATTTACAAAACAAATTTGAATATAATTCTGCAACTTACTTATCTAAAAGTAAAATGAATGATTATTTTGAGAGCCCTTACTATAT